>Ga0209706_10000040_pt1 | contig 59733 bp, 58 predicted proteins | sample PPLLaktember2015_6_FD_187263 | JGI IMG/M metagenome (GOLD analysis project Ga0209706, IMG submission 187263) | Freshwater sediment microbial communities from Prairie Pothole Lake near Jamestown, North Dakota, USA - PPLs Lake P8 Core (1) Depth... | ecosystem: Environmental > Aquatic > Freshwater...
TACCGAAGTCCGAAGAAAAGTACAAGACCGTTGATCTCAATTCCCGTCAGATCCCGGAGCGAATCCGTGGATCTGACAAAGTAGTACTAGCCCCCTGCACGCCCTGCCCGCACCTTAATCACTTGAGCTGCGTGAGGACAAAGCGCTTGAGAATCGCCGGCTTGAAAGTCAGCTTGACCTTGTTCCCGCCGGCTATCGTGAGCTTCTTGTTCTCGTCGATGCTGGCCTTGATGGTGAAGAGAGACAGCAGCGCTGCGACGAGGCCCGCCTGCTTGATCTTGAGCGTCTTGGCTATCTGCTTCGCGAACTCGCCAAGGCCTTGTGTGTCAAACGTAACCGTGCCGTTGTTAGCGATCGTGAAACCTGCCTCCACCCCAAAGTCTGCGTCAAATGACATTGCCTCGCTTTGCTCCATTTCGGCGAGAAGCAAGAAGGAGAGCCCCTTGCACTTCTCGGGAACCTCGAACAACTCGCCTTCTGCTGTGCCCCTAATCTCCCAATCGCTCGCGAAGTCCTTTTGCAGGAGATCGAAGACCGTTTCGATCAATAGTGAACCATTGACACCGACAGACTCCAGGTGTGGCTCCTTCAGGAAGGCGAGGTCCGAAGCTTGCCTGGGGGCATAGTGGACATTAGCCGCATACTGGCCCGCCGCTAGCGACACCTTCTGTGAGCCAACCCCCCCTTCATTGACCGGGATGAGGTACGAAAACGGCATCATGCTCGCCAGGTCGCCAGACGGAATGATGTCGAGCGTAATGTTGCCGCTGAGCGGCCGCTGGACGCCACCACTAAACGTCGAGCGCGATTTGAGTCCGATTGAAAAGGTTTGCAATCTAGGAGCGGACTTGGGTCTGGGTTTAGCCGCAACCTTTGCCCCGGGGGTCTCAACCGTCTCGATGTTTTCTGGTGGGATGCTCTTAATGGCTTCGGTGGCAGCTTCACTCTCCTTGCTCTTCGTCGTCCCACCCTTAATCATCTGCATCAGATGTTCCCACGTCGCCTCATTGGTTTGGCCCGAGTCAATGGCCCCCTTGGACTTTGCCGCATCGATTTGCTGAGTAATCTTGTCGGAATTCGTCGTGTTGTGCCCCTGCATGGCCATCTCCTTGGCCATCTCCGCAAACGCCTTCGCGTTCTCCTGGTTTGAGAGATAGGTCCTGAGCGCATTCTGCTGCGTGGCATCCAGCCCCGTGATGTCCTTGAAGATCCCGGCCTTACCCAAGAGATCCCCGAGCCCGGCCAACCCCGCTCCTGGCGCCGGGAGACCCGGCGCGTTCTGGACGTTGACCATCGGCGCCGCGAAATCTTTGAACGCCGCTTTCCAGTCCGTCACGGTCGGGGTCGGCGTCACAATCGGCGAAATCGACGTCGGCTCGTCGGTATTCGGGAACCGGTTCCAGTCCTGCAGCCGCTCAGTCTCGATCTTCTCGCAGGCATTGCACGCGCCCTGCACCGCTTCTGCAAAGACACCCTTCGTCGGCACGCTGACCCGGTACGGCTCCATGGGCGTCAAGGGCTTGTAGTGATCGAACAGCGTCACCGGCACCTTCTTCCCATCCGGCTTGACGCGCACGAAGTTGCCACTCACCCGATACCCAGGCGCCACCGGGAACACGAGCGAGTTGCCAGCGACGGTGACGAGCTCATTCTTGATGACGGTCGCAAGGCTGCGTTTGCCCGCTTCGCCCTGAATCGGATTGCCGTCGTCGTCGTAGACCTGGATATTGAACCCGTCGAGCAGCATGAACCGCCGGTCCGGATCGAGCTGGCGCCACAGAACCTTGTTGTAGTATTCGAGATTGCTGTTTAGATGTTCGATCAGCCTCGCGGCAAGGTATCTGTCCTCGCGGCGCGGATTGCGTCGATCGTCGATGCTCTCAGGAATGGGGAGTGTCGTTCCGTCCAGGAGATCGTCCCCAACCGGACCGCTGTAGAGCACGCCGTTGTAGTGCGCCGTCGAGTAGGTGATCCTCAGATCCTGGATGCTGAGCGTGACGTACTGGCGCAGTGCCCGAAGTGGCGCGCTATTGACGCCGAGGTGAAGCAGCAGGGGAAGATCCCGTCGTCTCGCGGCCGTCGTGCCGGCGAGACTGACCGTCACAAGTCGCTCGCCGCCGCGATACCTCGCGTCCGCCGACCAGTCGAGGGCGATCTCCTTGAAATTCAGGCTTTCGAGAATCTTTTCAAAGGCCAGCGGCGCAATGTCCGTGTTGAAGATAGTGTCCCACTCGGAGATCAGGTTGCCTCTGAAATAGGCGTTCAGCATCGTTTCAACGTCCGTGTATCCCAGGAGGTCTGCGTAGGCCTGCCACTGTTGCCTGTCGCTTAGATTGTCCGCAAAGACGTCGAGCGACGTTTTTCCGGGGAGAGCAACCACGGGAAAGCCTGGAATTCCAGTCGCAATAGTGGCGGGGGGTCTGAAATTCTTGACGCGAATGCATTGTGCCGGCGGCACGCTTTCGAAGTTGCCGTCGAAGCTCATGAAGGCATCAAAAATGACCTCTCGCGCGAGCACCTGATACTGCTCAGGGTTAGGGGGATGGGGCGGCTCATCGAACAGCGTCGAGAACCCTGCGGTGACGGCGGCCTTCGCCCCGTACCGTGCGGCATCGGTGGCGAACTTCGTCGCCGCTTCGGCCAGCGCGCCGGTGTCCAACTGCTTGGTGATAGGGAGCGACAGGATGCGATCGAAGCGCGTTCGCGGCCGCGGCAGACTGATCCGAATGCGCGCGTATCCTCGGAGGAACTGGATCAGCTCCTCGTCATACGAGCCCTCTGGATAATCAACATTGGCATAGTGGTTTCTGATCCGCTGATCCGCATCGAAGGCCTTGATCAGCGGATGCTGCCTCCCGCCCGTCATGACCACAGAGGGTTGCAGGTAGGTGTCGGAAGGCATCGGCAGCAATGCCGGCGCCAGGACATCCCGCCACTTGGCGATGTTTTCTGTCGTAAACCGTGTCAGCAGGAATGGCACCAGGACGCATTCCTCGACGCCCGAGAGTTCCTGGTAGATCGCGTAGTGCCGGAGCACCTCGAAGTACATGATGGTCAGGGCGTGACAGTGGTTGTGATTGGCCACGACTTCGCTCGTCACGCCGTACCGCTGTCCCTCCTGGACGGTCGTCACCACCGATGCATTGAGCTGCCGATACCCTTCCGCGTTCTGCATGATCGACTGGCGCAGCTTTTCGCGGAAGAACTCCGCCACATCCCGCGAACTGTCTTGGGCAGCGTTGGCAGTCGCCTGTGCATAGCCGCCGGCGACGCCAATCACCGCACTCCCGGAGCCACCGTAACCCGTACCCTGCGCGCCGACGTTGCCGGACCCCTGCCCGGCCGTCCCAAACCCTGCGCTGATTCCCTTTGTATCGGCGGTGCTGCTGCCCCGGAGCGACTCCGAGAGCGTTCCCGCGAGCTGGCTCGTGATGTCACGCTCATCGACCAGCCCCATGGCCAGCCGCTCGTTCTGTGAGATCGCCTGCGTCTCGGCGCCCACGAGCGTATGCGTCGCATCAATGACGACGACTTGCTTCTTCTGCCCAGGCGCCAGCGGCAACGAATAGAGCAGATCACCCATCGAGTAGCCGTCAGCCTTGAACAGTGCCTTGTAGTGCAGGATGTGTCCGGTGGAGACGCTCACCGCCTGCGAAAAGCTGGTTGTTGCTTCGGCGCCCCGCGGCGATGGGGCGCCATTAATGGTTGTACGAAGTGGCTCAAGATGGGCGCCGGTCGACCCGCGCCTCTGAAGTCCGGCCAGGACGGCTGCCCCCCCACCTGTGTTAGCCATGGCCATGAGCGGCTGTGGTGCCGAGCTGACCTCCGGAGGGTTCTGCCACACGATCGCATTGCTCAGTGCCACGGGCTGGCGCTGGCGCGTCGCCGTCCCCCCGCTGAGCTCGTAGCGCACGGCCGTACCTACAGTGTCGATTGCGAGCTGAATTTGATCTTTGAGGCTCGTTGACTCCCTGACAACCTTGTCTCCGTTAGGCAAGTCGGACAGGTGGTTGCTGTTCTTGATGGTCTTCCGCGCCACTTCGATGGTGCCGATGATGGCCTGCACATGGTTCTCAACCGCCGCCAGCACGGAGAAATCGACGCCTCCAATGCCCGCAGACAGGGCTGCATGAACGGCGTTACCGTGAACGTACGCCGCATTCACGGCGCGCTGGGCCATGTCTGTCAGTGGTGGCGCAACCATCGCTGCCGACGTTCGTGCACTCAGCAACGCGGCCTTCACCGCGTCAGCGCCGCTCGCAAGAGACGCGGTCAGCGCGGGATCGATCGCATCCAGCCCGGTCTCGATACGCGTCAAGGTATAGGTCGCCACATCCGGATCGGAGAGCCTGACGATACCTTTGAAGTTGAACTCGCTGAGCGTCCGGTTGGGCTTTGAGAGGTTGACGCATGACCCACCGATGTCCTGCGTATAGTCATCAGACCCAATGAGATCCGAGAAGTCTGGGAGCCGGTTAGGCTTCCCATCCTTGCAACCGCACACGCCCTCCGTGGTCGGCGCCGGGCAGTCCGGGTCATTGACCAGCAGATAGAGGAAATCGTCGGCAATCGTCCGATCCCCATGTTTCGCGACGATCGGAACGTCCACCGATTCGGCCGGCGCCAGCGACACGAGCGCCCGGGCCTTCACGTAGGTCCCGTAGGGGTACGGCATGCCAAAGTTCCCGGAGGCATCCGTGGTCGCCGCCCCCACGACGCGCCACGCGCCATCGTCCGTGCTTTTCGCCTGCACCAGGACCAGCACGTCCTTCACCACGCAGTCCTTCTTGAATGTGACCACGCGGCCGCGTAGCTTCAGCGCGGACTCCGGTCTGGTCCCATCCGGCGGTCCAGTCAACAGCGTCTTCACCGGCAAAGGCACGCTGATCTCCAGCCTCGCCAGCGTCGGATCGGTGCTCTTGTAGTCCCTGGCCCACACGGCATCGCCGTCGGCGCGCACGCGTACCACGATAGGATTCCCCACCAGATTGCGAAACAGGGCATTGGCGGCCGTTGCGAGACTAAAGGCCGCGCTGCCTCCCGTGATGGTCGTGCGGTCGTCGAAGTTGAACTTCAGCAGCCGCGCCGTACCACCCGACGCATCCGGACACTCCGCCGATACCTCCAATGCCTTGAAGTCACTCAGGGTGGCGGCCATGCCACCGGGCGCCAAGACCTTGAGTTTGCCGGCGATGGCCAGCGCCACCACCTCCGGAATCGTCAGCGGAAAGTTGGTCAGCGCTGGAAGCGCCGCTTTGATCTTCGCCAGGACCGTCGTCGCATCGTCGTTGCCGGTCTGGTTATCGATCCATTTCGCGACCGCTTCCGTGGCCGCATCCAAGTATGTCGGCGGATTTGCATCGAGGGAGATCACGAGTCCGAGTACCGTGAGAATCAGCGCATCCTGACCATGTATCGACGTGTTCACCAGTTGCTGCTGAAGTGCGGCGTACGCACTCTTGTTCACCGCAAAGTACCTGGGACGCGTCTGCGTCGGTCCAGAGACAAGCGCCATCAACCTGCGGTCCGTACTCACGGCAGCCGTCGGCAGGATGAGGGTATCGACGATCTGTTGGCCCAGCACTTGTCCGCCAGGAGCCGCATAGATCGCCGTGATGCTCACGGTGAGTGCGTCAAGGTTCCCTTTCTGGATTGCGTCGAGTTCATAGGCCGCCGCCCGGGCCGACGTGGCATCGTCCGTGCCCGTCAGGAACGTCTCAGTCAGCGCCCCACGGTAGTTCTTGCTGGTTAGTGTCTCGCTGATGGAGCCCGCCTGAACCTCGGGCCCGGCGGTGCGCGTCACGCCAGACGCAGAATCCGACGACCCCGAGTAACTGAAGCTGGACACCTGGAACGAGACATCTACCGTCTTGATCGGTGCCTTGGTAGGATCTCCAGCATACGAAAGGTCGGTCTGCAGGCTGATCATGGCAGGATCTCTCCTCTCAGGCTATTCGGGGTACCTCGGCGCACGAGGGCTCCGACTGCCGCACCATCAATACATCGCCAACGAGGAGGCTGCGCACGCATATGGAAATCATCGCTCCTGGACTTGATCCGGCCGGTTTGCCAGTTCACGGATGAGCTCAAAGCCAGCGCTGGCCGCCTAGTCCTCCGATGCGTCGAATGTCACGGCGACCCTCGGTCGGCGTAAACAGCACGCGAACCTTCTCGCGTATTGGACGGACATAGAACTGAACTTCCCGACGAGGTTGATGACGATGCGTTGATCACAGGCGTCGTGTCGATGGGACGAGCCGACCGCGACCGCAGCCAGCGATGGGGCCTAGCCGGCCCATATCCAGTGTCCTCCCTCAAAGGCGCTCCCATCCGTGTGGGCGCGCGCGCCCACACTCAGATACGCGCAAAGCGAGGGCAAAAAGGAGCCCGCAGGCCCTCGCCGCCGCCTCGTCAGTACGGTCGCGGTGACTTCGCGGTGAGTTACGACACAGGGACGGCGGCCGTCCCCGTTTAAGCCTGTTTCTCAGCCCGCCTGCTCGCGAGGCTGTAGGCGCTCGCGACGGTGTCCGCGATCAATTGGGAACGAGTACTCCCCAGGCGCTCGAGATCGAAGGAAACGGTAGACACGACGCCTTGTGCGACGGGAGTGTTCCGCAGCGCGGCCGGCGCTTCTTACGAAGCATCGATCGGCACGACGAATTGGCTCAGTTGAACGACGACACGCTCAGTACCATCACGGCGACGATGGAGGGGCCTCTGGGCAGGCGGATCAGGTTCCACGCGTCAGCGGCGGGAACCGTGTCCCGCCGCCTCCAATATCCCTCCAGGAAGGCGGTCGATTTCAGGTGTCTTCCGAGGACGTCAGTAAAGCCGACCAACGGCGGCAAATGCCCACGATTGAACGCGATATCTCCAGAAGTCACGCGCCATCAATAGTTACCGATCACGCCGATTTCGCGTTCAACTCCCGCCGCCTCCACCAACCTTCGCTCTCATTCACGCGAAGGCGGCCGCATCAGTCATTTGCGAGCTTCGGCTGGCATGCCTAATCTCGTCGCTGATGCCTCACGTCACCCCCGATTTCCCGCCGCCTCCACTATTCCTCCACCGCTCGGTCCCCTGTGGATCGTCGCGGGAATTGCGTCCGTTGCTCTGGGGGCATGAGGCCTGTCATAGAAGGGTATCTCCCCTTCGCGTTCGGGCAGCGCGGACAAGTCTACGGGGACCCAGCCGGGCAACGCGGCCGCCTGCTTCACCCACGTCGCCATCTGCGCCTCGTCGAGCTCGTCGCCTTCGCGGATGTCGATGTAGCGCGTATCCTTGCTCTTGCTGGCACCGGGCGGGACCGGTCGCAGCGACGTGCCGCGGAAGAAGGCCACCTTGACGTAGTGCGTGAAGCTGTGGACCCCTAGGAACCAGCCTTGGCCTTCGATGCCGTACAAGGTCTGGCTCGCAGCGGCTTTTCTCACTCGATGCGCGTGGAGCGGGTGCAGGTCCCGCCGCCTCCCATATCCCTCCACGACCCGGGACTCCCGCCAGTTCATCCCAGACGTCGTTCGACTTGGCGGTCAGCGCCGGTCGCTAAGGGCGGTTCGGCACAGGCACGCTCGACCGTTCGTCGAACGGCTTGCGCAGCCGTCGATACCGCCGGCCCTCGCCTCATTGATCGAGGCTGTAGACGAGCTCGCCAAAGAGCAGCGTCGAGTGTGTGGGGACGCTGGGGTTGAAGAGGCCGACGATACCCGGCCCCGACGAGAAGTCCGCGGCGTAGATCACGATCATCGCCGCCCCGGTCGTCGACGCGCCGGCGAACGGCCCGGTGCCGACCGCAAACGCGAGCGTGCGCTTCGGCCGCAGACTCGGAGGCAGGACGAAGATGATGCCCTCACCCGTTGTCAGGGTGCCACCGTCCGGGCGACCGAGCGTCCCGCGAATATGCACCTGGTTGAATTCGTCGCGCCAGATCTGCAGCCCCTCCAACCCGTAGCCGCCGTTCAGCCAGCGACTGGCCGACGTGCCGCAGAGGACGAGAGTGGGCGGCGTGGGCACCGAGCACGGCGACTGCGCGGCATTGGGATTGTCCGCGACCGTGAGCACGTCGGGCGCGAGAGGGCGAGCCGGCAGCCCAAGGGCGTTGGCGCCCAGGGCGAACGAGCCGGTGTGGCCAAGGCTGTCCCTCCAGGTTCCTCCGCCGGTGGAGGGATTCACGATGCCCGACACCCCCGCCGAGCGCCCGCTCGGCGAGGTGACGAGCGTGAAGTTCACGCTCGCCGTGCCGTCCGGATTGAAGACGGCCTGCCCGCCGGCCGTGCTCCGCGGGTTGCCGCCGCACATATCGTCGTACCCGGACAACGCAAAGCCGGTCGGCGTCGTCGTGAGCGTCAAGACCACCTTGTTGCAGTACGGCTGCATCTGCCAGCTGAACGTCCCGAACACCTGTGCTGAGGCGCTGGACGCGAGCAGCAGCGGGACCACGAGCGCGAATACCAGCATCCCCGGAAATCGTCGACTCATCGGCCTCTCCTCCTATAGACAACATACGGAATCGCGCGGTACGCCTTCTCCCATTGCGCCTCGCAGCATACAAGTTCCCACGGCGCGAACAAGGCACTGGCGGCGGTCCCGAAGGTTACTTTCGGAAATGCGTCGGCGTGCCCCAATCACCCTCAGGGGGCGGCGGCTCCTGCGGCGGGTTCGTTGGCTGTCCCGGTAGTCGGCCGCGGTCAATGCGGACTCGAACGCGCGCCAGTCCGACTCGGTCACCGACGTCTTGCCGCGTCTCATCACCGTTCCCGGCGGCAGCATCCACGTCGGCACTTGAGCCGCCAAGAGAATGCGCCAGCCCCAGAAGTCGCGCGCCATCAGAAAGTTGCCGATGACGCGTTTTTCGCGTTCAACTCCCGGCGCCACCCGCGGCGCCCACACGGCAGAACTCGAGCAGGTCGGCGTTGATCCGATCCTTGTGCGTGAACGGGATCCCGTGAGGTCCGCCCTCGTAGATCTTCAGCGTGGCCTGCTTGACGATCTTCGCGGAGAGGAGCGCCGAGTCGGCGATCGGCACGATCTGATCGTCGTCGCCGTGCAGAATCAGGGTCGGAACGTCGATCGTCTTGAGGTCATCCGTCAGGTCGGTCTCCGAGAAGACCTTGATGCAGTCGTACACGGCGTTGAGGCCGGCCTGCATCCCCAGGAGCCAGAACGTGTCGCGTGTGCCCTGAGACACCGTCGACCCGGTGCGGTTCGCCCCGAAGAACGGCCCGCTCAGGTCCTTGAAGTACTGCGAGCGGTCTTTCTGCACTCCCGCGCGGATGTCGTCGAAGACCTTCATGGGCAGACCGCCGGGATTGGCCGGCGTCTGCAGCATCAGCGGCGTGATCGCGCTGATCAGGACGGCCTTCGCGACCCGCTCCGTACCGTGCCGGCCGATGTAACGCGCCACCTCGCCTCCGCCAGTGGAGTGACCGACGTGGATCGCGTTCTTCAGGTCGAGCGCCTGGACCAGCGCAGCCAGGTCGTCGGCGTAGGTATCCATGTCGTTGCCCGTCCAGGGCTGGCTCGAGCGGCCGTGGCCACGGCGATCGTGCGCGACGCAGCGGAACCCGTGCGAGGCCAGGAACATCATCTGGTCCTCCCACGCATCGGCGCTCAGCGGCCAGCCATGGCTGAAGACGACGGGCTGGCCGCTGCCCCAGTCCTTGACGTAAATCGTCGTGCCGTCCTTCGTCGTGAGCCAGTTCATCGTCGTCATCTCCTGTGTGACACGGGCCCCCTCCTGCCGACTGGGGACGAGCTGCGTCATGGCGTCGAGGTCTCGCCTCGTCCCTTCCACGGCGCCGCGGCGCCGTTATCTCGGAGGATCGAAGCCTGGCCGCCGCCGCGCGTCACCGGGAGGTCGGACGCCTCGCGCGGGTCGAGAGGATCGTCAGCTCGGTGCCACGGTCGAGGTCCAGTTGGTCGCGTCCCTGGACGATGACGGTTCCCGCACCCCCACCCGCACCGATTGCGGCTCCGATGGCGGCGCCCTTGCCGCCGCCGCTGATGGCGCCCACGACGGCGCCGACGGCTGCGCCGATCGCGCTCCGTTCAACAGTCTTCGCGGTCTGGCTGTCGTCCTCGACCATCCCACCGCTCTCCACGTGGAGCGTCTCGCCGTCGGGCGTGCGGATGGTCTCGAGCGTGCCGGCGAAGGGATACGACCTGCCGTCGCGCATCCGGATGGTCTCGAAGTTCAAGGTCATCTCCGCCCGGCCGCTGAGCCGGTCCGATGCGTTCGCGCTCGACACCGTGCCCGCGATGACGGCTCCTTCGTACTGTGATGGACTGCGCGTGGTGATCGTGAAGCGGTCCTCGGGCTGAGCGGTGCGCGTGCTGAGCGCCGTGTCGAGCGTGGCCAGGAGCCGGGTGCCGTCGGGCACGACGGCGTCGAACCCCGGCGAACCGTACGGCGCGGGATATCTCTCTGCGGCGGAATAGACGTCCCAGCGGGCCTCGGCCGACGAGCGTCGATAGACACTCTGCACGGTCACCGGCTGACGGAGCGAGTCGTCGAGGATCCGCCGCGTCACTTGCAGCTCACGGCCGTCCTCCAACGGCTCGAAGGTGACCTGGTAATCGCTCCCTCCCGTTCCGGTCGTCGTCACCATCAACTGATCGCCGAACAGGGTGGCTCGGGTGTTGGCGGTGCCGCCGGGGTAGCCGCGCTCCGCACGAATCGTGCCGTCCGCCTCGAAGGTGACGGGTCTTCCGCTCGACGATGCCAGGGTCACCGTGCGGTCGTTGCGGTCGATCGCCAGCGTCTCCGGCGCGCTCAGCCGCTCCATGAGGCGCTGGGAGACGGCCTGCCGCTGATTCGAGGGCAGCGTGCGCGTCGCCTGTTCAGCCGCCCGGCGCGGATCGTCGCCCCGGCCGCGATCCAGCTGGTAGGTTCCGGTGAGGCGACGATAAACCCCCGGCGACCGCTCATCCGACGTGTACGTCGGGCTGTTCCAGTTCCACGGCACGTTGAACGCCTGCGCCAGCTGATCAAGATCGCGGCGAACCGTGAGCCAGTCGTTTTCGGCCGCGGCGGCCAATTGCTGCCGCTGCATGAAGCGGTCGATGCTCACGCCGCGACGGAGGACCTCGTCGACGTCGGAGGTGACCACCTGGTGGCGGTTGAAGTGATCGCTCAGGTGGTCCGTCGTCTCGGCGAAGTCCGTCACGAAGCGGTCGATGTCGTCTTCCTCTCGGGACCCATCGAGCCGGCTCCGATCCAGCGCCTTGTCGAGGCTCTTTCGGAACCGATCGGCGTCCTTCCTGGTCCGCGCCAGCAGATCCTTGACCTGCTTGTCGCTGGCACGCGCCTTCACGTACTGCGGGCCGGTCCAACCGGGGGAGACACCGTACGCGCGCGCCAGTTGATCGAGCTCGGCCCGGAGCGTCTGCCAATTGCGCTCGGCAGCCGTGTCCAAGGTGTTGGCGGTCATGAAGGCGTCGATGACGGAGGCGCGCCGCAGCACGTCTTCGGCGTCAGCGGTGCCGGCCTGGCGATCGTTCGCGCGATCCTTCAGGCGATCGGCCGCCTCTGTGAAGTTCTTCACGGCGCGGTCGATATCGTCTTCCGCCCGTGTGCCGTTGATCGGATGGCGATCGATCGCCCGATCCAAACTCGAACGGAAAGTGTCGATGTCGGCGTCCATCCGCATCAGCAGGTCTTCAACCTGTTGATCGCTGGCGCGGGTGGGCTGCGGCTGTGCCGCCGCCGTGGCGCCGACGCCCGCGAGCGTCAACATCACGGCGAGCGCAACGATCTGTGAAGGTCTGGTCATGACGGTCCCGCCTGGTTCAGTAAAGGAAAGTAAGGGCAACTGCTGTCAACCCTAGCAGGCAGCGAGCCGAGGCGTCTGTCCCAAACAGCGCACCTCACGCCTGGCGATCAATGGCCGATGTCGGTACGGGCACGCGCGGCATCTCCAGGAGGCCGCCGAGGTAGTTCCGGCTCTCCACCAGCAGCATGGCCACGTGATCGGCACCCGCGTCCAGCAACAGTTGCGAGCTGTCGTCCGCCAGTGCCGCCGGCCCCCATCGTCCCACCGCAATCCGCACCTCGGGCAGTGCCGAGCGGAGTCGCCGCACGAGATACCGCGTCTTCGACGAGGAGCTGGGGGGCAGGTCGGCGAAGCACACGACGGAGACATGTCGGTCCCTGACCATCGACACCAGCTCTGCCGCCTGCATGCGCGTGCCGGTGATCTCCATGGTGATCGGCAGGTCGTCCAGGAGATGGGCCAGCATCGCCAGCGCCACTTCATCGGCGACCCCGTTGACCGCGTAGCCCAGCACATTGAGCGGCGCGCGCGGTCCCAGGACCGAGGGTTCCGCGGCCGCGATGGGTGATGGCGTCGACGCCTGGCGACGCGTGAACTCGGCCGCGTCCGCGATCAGCTCCCGCGCGGCCTCGATCACCGCTGCCTGTTCTTCCGGGGAGAGCCTGTGCTCCAGCCGGTCGCGCTCGGCATAACTGAGTGCCGGCAGCAGCAACGCGTCGTACACCGACTCCGGCGGCGCGGTCTTGATGTGGCTGTCGATCAGTTCAGCCGCCTCGCTCTGGTCGCGAGCCACCAGGCGCTGATAGAAGCCATACTCAGGGGCGAGCGCCGGCGAATCGTCCATCAGCAGGCCGACGAATTCGAGGCCGGGCACGTGCTTGCCGATCACGACGAGGCACACCGTCAGCGGCGAGGCCATCAGCAACCCGAGCGGTCCCCACAGCCACGTCCAGAACGCGACCGACACCAGCAGCACCACCTGCGACACGCCAACCGCTCCGGCATACAGCACCGTTTCGAGCACGAGATTCGTGAACAGTTCGAGGACCACGAACAAGGCGAGCACGGTCAGCGGGCCCGTCCACCCCTCCAGGGCCGCGAGGCTGACGAGGATCGGAAAGCCGGCCGCGAGGACGGGACCGAGGTACGGGACGAATCGAAATGCCGCACCGAGTGTCGCCCACACGAGGGGATACGGGACACCGAGCGCATATAGCCCGACGAAGACCGCGATGCCGTACAGCAGGCTCACGAGCGACTGCATCAAGAGTTGACGGCTGACGCGACTGCCGGCCTCGTCGAACGCCTTCGTGGTCGTAGCGAGTTGTCCGGACCCGATGAGCCCGATGAGGCGATCCCGCAGGTCGCGGCGTTCGAGCAGCATGAAGATGACCATCGCCGCCACGAGCCCCGCGGTGCTCAGCGGCCCGACGACGGGCCCGAGCCACGCGAAGCCGAGGAACCCGGTCACCTGGTTGGTGGCCACCACGAGCGGCTGCGACACGGTGCCTGTCGGGGCCTCCTGACGTTCCAGATCGGCCTTGATGCCCTGCAGCATCTCCTGCAGCTTCTCGACGGCGCCGCCCTTGCCCGCCAGGCGCACGTCGGCTATCTTCGTGCGGATGTTGGCCCGGTAGCCGGGCAGGTCTTCGGCCAGGTGGTTCAGTTGCCAGGTCAGGCCCCAGCCGGCGAGGCCGAGTGACGCGAACGCCAGCGTAACGGCCAGCAGCACGGCAGGGATCCGACCGACCCATCGTTGCAGCCAGGTGACGGGGGGCGTGAGAACGAACGTGACCAGGACGGCAAGCGCAAGCGGCACCACGACGGCCTGCGCCCAGTACAGGACCGCGATCACCAGCACCCAGCCGGCGAACCTCACCCAGGGCTTCACGAATGCGATGGTGTCGTCCAGGTACCTGCTCCCTTCGTGTCGACTCTGGGGAGTCTGCGACATGGACCCAGTCTCACACGCCGCGGTGGGGTGGGGCGGGGACGGTGTCCCCAGCCCACTATAAGGGACACGATGACGGCACCGAGACGCTCAGGCGATGCGGCGGCCGCTCACCAGGCCGACCAGGAACAGCACCACCGCGATGACCAGCAGCACGTGGATGAACGCGCCGACTGTGTAGCCGCTCACCAGGCCGAGCAGCCAGAGGATCAACAGGACGACGGCAAGGGTATACAGCATGGTTTTTCTCCGCGTCGCGGAGCTCCTGTGCCCAATCTTCGCAAGGCGCACGTGTCGCGTCTGTCGTGTTTCGCACACCCCGCCCGCCCGCAGGCCAGAGCGGCCAATACGCCCGGCGGCAGTGCTATCATCAACCTGATCTTCTATGGCGAAACGAACGGTACGCCCCATGGCGAACCGCCCTGCGCCCCAGGCGCCTGCGGCGGTCCTCGATTGGAGCACGATGCAGGCCAATCGTCTCGTGTACGCGCCGAAGGCGAAGATCTTCGTGCAGGGCGACCCGGCCAGCCGCGTCATGTATGTCGAGACGGGTGTGGTGCGGCTGTCGGTCCTGTCGCACGCGGGGAAGGAAGTGGTGGTGGCCCTGATCGAGGCCGGGCACTTCTTCGGAGAAGGATGCCTGGCGGGCCAGTCCCACCGGATCGCCACCGCGACCGCGATGACCCCCTGCACGGTCCTGGCCGTGGAACGGGACGAGATGATGCGGCAGATCCACGCGGAGCCCGCGTTCGCGGATCACTTCCTCACCCACATGTTGACGCGCAACATCCGCATCGAGGAGGACCTGGTCGATCAGCTGCTGAACTCGACCGAGAAGCGGCTGGCACGGGCGCTCCTCCTGCTGGCGCACTACGGGCAACCCACCACGCACCGGGAGCTTCCCAGGGTTTCACAGGAAGTGCTGGCCGAAATGGTGGGCACGACCCGCTCGCGCGTCAACTTCTTCATGACCAAGTTCCGGAGGCTGGGATTCATCGAGTACCAGGGCGGGACCGACGGGATCACGGTCCGCAACTCGCTGCTGGGCGTCGTGCTGCGCGACTGACGGGCGCGAGGAGGGCCGCAGGTTCGACGGAGCCGGCCCTCCTGGCGCTGAGTGACCTACGACGGGGGCATCACTTCGACTTCGGTGGCGACACGTCGCACGCCGCGAACCGCATTCGCGACCTCGACCGCTTCCAGATGCGCTTCGAGCGATTTCGTCTTCCCGGAGAGAAGGACGACGCCCTTGTTCACCGACGCGACTTTGATACCGCTGGTGCTGACGCGACGGTTGGCTTCGAAGGCGTCATCGATGCCCTTCTTGATGAGGTCGTCCGAGCGTTCCACGACCTCGCGTTGAGCGCTCGGCACCACCTGCAGCAGGTTCTTGACCTCTTTGGCGCCGTCGATGCCGCGCGCGACCGTCTCGGCCTTGGCCTTCTCTGCCTCGGTCGCGACCTTTCCATGCAGCGTCACGACGCCCTTGACCGTATCCACGTTGAGGTCCATCGTGCTGAGCCCCTCGGTCGTCATGAGTGACACCTTCGTCTTCATGGTCACCCACGCATCCGGGATGTCCGCCGTGCTCGCCACGCCGGCGAAGACGAGGACCAGGGCCAAGGCCCCGACGAGGCGTGACAATTGTTCCGTTCTCATTGCGATCTCCATGTGAATGACTATTTCTTGAGGGCGTTGCCGACGTCTTCGATGGCCTCGCCGACTTTTCGTCTGGCGTGGCCTACGGCATCCTGTGTCCGTCCCGCGACCTCGTCCGAGACGCCTTCGTCGTGAAGGGCGGGATTGTTCGTGAGATCCCCGGTCGCCTGCTTGAGCTTGCCCTTGAGGACTTCCGTCTTGCCTTCGAGTTCATCGCGATTCATAAGGCCTCTCTTTCAACCCTCACTATAAAGAGTTCACGCTGGCAGGGATGTACCAAACAAGACAACGTCCGGACGTCGGGCGCTGCCACGATGCTCGAGATGGATCCCGTGCCCATCGTCGACACCGGCGGCCGTCGTGGTCTCAGCGACGCAGACGTTCGCGCCCGGCTGCAGTCGGAGGGGTACAACGAGCTACCCCGGCCGGACCGGCGCACGCCATTTCGCATCGTGGTCGAGGTGCTGCGTGAGCCGATGCTGGGACTACTGCTCGGCGGCGGCGTGGTCTATCTGTTGCTCGGCAACCTCAAGGAAGCCCTCGTCCTGCTCGCCTTCGCCACCATGTCGGTGCTGATCACGGTGGTGCAGGAGACGCGGACCGAACGAGTCCTGGAAGCGCTCCGCGACCTCACCAGCCCGAGAGCGCTGGTCATTCGCGATGGTCAGCGTACTCGCATCGCGGGTCGGGAGGTGGTGCGTGGGGACCTGCTCGTCCTGGCCGAGGGAGACCGCGTTCCAGCCGATGCGGTGCTCGTGGACAGCCGTGACCTGCAGACCGATGAATCGCTGCTGACCGGCGAGTCCGTGCCCGTGCGCAAGGTGGCCAGGGCGGGTGCCAACCCGTCACCGGGGAAGCGGCCCGGCGGCGATGACCTGCCGTACGTGTTCTCCGGATCGCTGGTGGTGGCCGGGACGGGCATTGCCGAGGTGATTGCGGCGGGCGCCCTGAGCGAGATCGGCAAGATTGGCCGGTCGCTGACCACGCTCGAAACGGAGCCGCCGCGCCTGCAGGCGCAAACTCGCCGACTGGTTCGGGTGTTCGCCATGGCCGGCGCCTCTGTGAGCGTGCTGGCGGTGCTGCTCTACGGCGCCCTGCGAGGTGGATGGCTCGACGCCGTTCTGGGCGGCATCGCGCTGGGCATGTCGATGCTCCCCGAGGAGTTTCCAGTGGTGCTGACGGTGTTCATGGCCATGGGGGCATGGCGAATCTCGCGGGCGCGTGTGCTCACGCGACGTGCCGCCGCCATCGAAACGCTCGGCTCCGCCACGGTGCTCTGCACGGACAAGACCGGCACGCTCACCGAGAACCGGATGTCGGTGGCCGAGTTGCGGACGACGAGCGGCGAGGTCTTTCGGCCCCTCGACGTCGTGGACGCGCGCATGCCAGAGCCGTTCCACGCCCTGGTCGAGTTCAGCCTCCTCGCCAGCGCGACCGACCCATTCGATCCCATGGAGAAGGCGCTCCACGATCTGGGCCGTCGGTGGCTGGGCGGAACCGAGCACCTGCACGGCGCCGCATGGACCCTCGTCCGGGGATATGGCCTTCGCCCCGATCTGCTCGCCATGTCGCAGGTGTGGCAGGCGGCCGATGGCGGTCAGGAGTTCGTCATCGCGGCCAAGGGCGCCCCCGAAGCCATCGCCGATCTGTGCCATCTCGATCCCTCCGCGGCGGTCGTGCTGACGAAGTCTGTCGACGCCATGGCCGCGGAGGGCCTGCGCGTGCTGGGCATCGCCCGCGCCTCGTACTCGGGCCCCGCATGGCCCGACGCCCAGCACGACTTCGCTTTCGCGTTCCTGGGCCTGGTCGGCCTGGCCGATCCGCTGCGTCCCAGCGTAACCGAGGCCGTGGGTGAGTGCCGCACCGCCGGCATCCGGGTGGTGATGATCACCGGAGACTATCCCGCAACCGCAAGGGCCATCGCCCGTCAGGCCGGTCTAGACGCGGCCGACGTGGTGACGGGCGAGGAGCTCGACACGCTGAGCGATGCGGAGCTGGCCCATCGCGGGCGCACGGCCACGGTCTTCGCGCGCATCATGCCCGAGCAGAAGCTTCGCATCGTCAACGCCCTCAAGGCCAATGGCGATGTCGTGGCGATGACCGGTGACGGCGTCAACGACGCGCCCTCACTCAAGGCGGCGCACATCGGGATCGCGATGGGGGGGCGCGGGACCGACGTGGCGCGCGAGGCGTCCGCCATTGTCCTGCTGGACGATGACTTCGGATCGATCGTCGCCACAATCCGGCTCGGCCGCAGAATCTACGACAATCTCCGCAAGGCCATGGGCTTCATCTTCGCGGTCCACGTGCCGATCGCGGGGCTGGTCCTGCTCCCGCTCGTGTTCGGATTTCCCCTCCTGTTCGGGCCGATGCACATCGCGTTCCTGGAGATGGTGATCGATCCGGTGTGCTCTCTCGTGTTCGAGGCGGAGCCGGAGGAAGACGACGTGATGCGCCGACCGCCGCGTGATCCGGACGAGCTCTTGTTCTCGGGCGCCCTGATCGGCTGGAGCCTGCTGCAGGGGGTCGTCGCGTTCGTGCTCGTCGCCGGCATCTTCATCGTCGCCTCCAGGCGGGGAATGCCAGAGGACGAAGTGCGGGCGCTCACCTTCGTCTCGCTGGTCTTGACGATCGTCAGCGTGATCTTCGTGAACCGCGCGTTCAGCACATCGCTGGTCCAGGCGTTCCGGCGGCCCAACCCGGCACTGGCGTGGGTCCTTGGGGGCGTGGTCGCGATGCTGGCGCTGACGCTCCTTTGGCCACTCGCCAGCGGCCTGTTCCGCTTCGGGCCTCTGCACCTGGACGACCTGTCGCTGACGGCGGGTGCCGGTGGGCTCGTGCTGGTTGGACTCGAGCTGCTGAAGCCGTTGTGGCGCGCCCGCCTGCAGTCGAGCCCGGAAGCCTGACCCACACGCGGCCTCCCCTGTGCTGTTCAAGACAGCGCGTCGCGGCTGTCCATGTGACACTTGGGCATGACCATGACCACAATTGCGGCAGCGATGGCGGCGGGTTGTGCGGCGGTCGTGATGTCAGCCGGGCCCGGCGCGTTGACCATGTGCCCGATGATGAAAGAGCGCCACTAGGGAGATCGTATGGGTCACGACGTGGGCATCTGGATCGACCACACGCGGGCCGTCATCGTGCGTGTGACAGCGGAGGGCATCACCACCGAGACCGTGGAATCCGAAGTCGGCGCGCATCCTCGTTTCGGTGGCCAGGGGGATGGCGGAGGCGAGAAGAAGTACGAGGAACGGCACGGCCAGAATCTGGACCAGTACTACGATGCGGTCATCGAACAACTCTCGGGACCCGAGAGGCTGCTAATCTTCGGCCCTGGCGAGGCGAAGGGTGAGCTCGAGCGGCGGTTCCGCGGGTCCAGGGTGCATGCGGGATGCGTGGTCGACGTCGAGACGACCGCCAAACTGTCGGATCAGCAGATTGCGGCCAGGGTGAAGGCGCACTTCGGGACCGAGCGCTGAGGATTGCCCATGCGCCTCGCCCACGCTGCGCTGCTGCTGCTGCTCGCCGTAGGCTGCGCGCGCAGCAAGCCCGAGACGACGGTCCCGGAGCCCACGGTCGCCGCGCCGCAGCCCCGGGCGCCTCAGCCTGAGCCCACGCCAGCGGAGCCGGCGGCACCACGGCCCGCGCCGCCCAAGGCGCCCCTGCCTGCAACGCGCGCGGGCACTCCGGCGTCGAAACCGCCCGCGCCAAAGGTGGCCCCGCCCGTCGCGGAGGCTCCCGCCCCGGCGCCATCGCTGGACCTGAACGGACTGACAGAGCGGCTCAAGGCCACCAAGGCCATCGGCTTCTTCACCAAGATCACGCTCAAGAACCAGGTCGACGATCTCCTCGACCAGTTCCGCGCGTTCCACCAGGGCAAGGCGAAGGTCACCTTGACCGACCTCCGTCGGTCCTACGAGCTGATGATGATGAAGGTGCTCTCGCTGCTCCAGGACGAGGACCAGGCGCTCGCGTCGGCGATCGTGTCCTCGCGCGAGGCGATCTGGGGCCTGCTCGCGGACCCGAAGAAGTTCGCGACCCTGCAGGGCTGACGCGGGAGAGAACCCATGAATGCACCCACCGTAGCTCTCGTCCAATCGCTCGTCGTGGTGTCGTGGCTCGCCGTGCCGCCACAGGCCCAGGACGACGAGGCGCTCAAGAAGGATCTGACGGCGGTCATCGCGCTCCACGGGATGCCGTGCGGCCAGGTCGTCGACGTCAGGGTCGTGGCCGAAAGCGACTACGCCGCCACGTGCAGGGATGGCAACCGGTATCGCGTCTACTTGAACGCCGAGGGACGGGTGGTCGTCGAACCGCAGAAGTAGCCCCAGCGGGTCCTCGCCAGAGGAGCGCTTGGCCCAGCGTCGACCTACCACGCCAGGTCCCATCAGGCAGTGGCCAGAACGGTCGTGGGCGCTCTCGGCAGGTCCACCGTGAAGACGCACCCGCGCGGCAGGACATTGCGCGCCGAGATACGACCGTCGTTCAATTCGACGCCCCATCTGCAGAAGGCGAGTCCGAGGCCCAGTCCCGTACGGTCAGCGTTACGCTGCAGGAATGGCCGGAACAAATCCTGGGCTGCGCCCTCCGCGAGACCGCCGCACTCGTCGGCGACCTCGATGAGCACGCGATCCTCGCTGGCGGAGACGCTCACACCGACGCTCGTCCCCGGGCGCGTGAACTTGAACGCGTTCTGCAGCAGATTCACGACAACCGCCGCCAGAATCTGCCGGTCGGCATGAACTGCCAGGCCAGCCTCGCCACTCTGCACCGTGAACCGGAGATCGCGATTCGCGGCCTCCTGAAGGGCCGCCGGCGCCAGTTCCTTGACCAGTTCGGCGACGACGATGTGCGCGCGATCACCGATGCCGTAGCCCAGCCGAACCTCGGCGACGGACCGGTCGATGAGGTCTCGCAGCCCGGCGAGGCTGCGGTGGAGGACGGCACCGGTGCTCCCTCTCACGCCGACGTTTCCGGTGTTGAGCACCTCGAAGGCCAGGGTCGCCGTGTTGACGAGATTCCGGATCTCGTGCACGAGAAACCCGAAGCGCTCCTCGTCGCCAGTGGCGCCATCGACCATGCCCGACGCCGGCCGCTCCCGGCCGTACTCGGTCACCGCGCTCGCGATCGCGTCATCGAGGCAGCGGTTCAGCGTACGAAAGTCCTCAACGCTGATCGGTGCCCCCGTCTCCAGAGCCAGGTCGGTGATGGACTGGCAGACGTCCCCATAGTCATGCACCACCTGTGACACGGTGAAGCCCTGCACGTGCAGATCGCGCCCGTGCTGCGCGGCGCTTCGATCGATTTCGACATTCGACGCGAGTCGGTGCCGGAGCGCGTCGACCAGTTGATCCAGGAACCGCGGGATTCCGTATTCGAGTTCCGCCGGCGTCGGCACCGGCATGGACCTCGCCTTCACTTTCGTCCGGCAGCGGCGGATCAGGTCCTCGCGATTAGCCGTCACAAATTCGTGGAGCATGCTGCCTCGCACTGGGCTGCTGGCCTCGAGTCGTGGACCAGGAGCCGTGGTCATCGTTCTGCGTGTCAACCACTCCCGGGCGGCTGGGCGCTTCCGAGCCGCCAAGGTCGTTCACGCTGTGATTGTCCTGAGAGTGGCGCCGGCTGTCGAAGCCCGGCATCCAGACTGTAGCGGCGTCCTCTCGCGTCGGCTGTCTCTTTGTGGACAGCACCTTCGGGGACGTACTGGTTCGTCGCCATAGATGGCGGGATTCACACCGTCTCGGCCTCCTCACGCCGGGCCGCAACGCCTCAGCGGTTGACGTCCCGGGCGACAACCTCAGGATGACTGGCTGGTCTGGCGGGCACCCGGCGCCGCGGGCGATCATCGACGAGGCGTTCGGGCGGACGGCCGCTCGCGCATTTTCGGCATCTTCTGTGCTCGAGTTGGCCGCCCCTGGAAGGCCATTCCCGCCGGACTCGTTCGTGGGCTGTGAGTCCCGCCCTCAGGGACGGCCCTGGTTGACGTCGGCCATCGGCAGCGACCAGCCACGCCTGATCGCGGCGAGACGGATCACGAAGCACAGCGCGGCCCCACCGATGGTTGTCGCCACCGGTGGCAGGTGGAGCAGGTCTCCGGTGACGACCACCGAGGCTCCAGCGAGCGCCGCGAGGGCGTACAGGTCGCTGCGCAGCACCGTGGGCACCTCGTTGACGAGCATGTCCCGAAGCACGCCGCCACCAATCCCGGTCAGCATGCCGAGCAGGGCCGCCACGAGTGGGTCCAGTCCGGAGGCGAGGGCCTTCTGAGCGCCCGCCACCGCGAACAGCCCGAGGCCGGCAGCATCGAACAGCAGAATCGGGAGCCGCAGCCGTTCGACGCGGGGGTGCCACCAGAACGTGATGATCGCCGCCATGAGGCAGACCATGATGTATCGCCAACCGCTGAGGGCCGCGGGAGGCACCGCGCCGATGAGGACATCGCGGGTCATGCCTCCGGCATTGCCGGCGACAAACGCCAGCACGCACACCCCGAAGACGTCGAGGCGATGCTTGACGCCGACGGCAGCGCCGCTGATGGCGAACACCGTCGTCCCTGCCAGGTCCAGGGTCAGCAGCAGGGTGTCACTGGTGATGTAGTTGCTCATGGCGTGGTTCGACGCCGGTGCCTCCGCCGGCGAACGGGGGCCTCGGCCAGCCCCTTTGTATCACCCCGAGATGCACTCCAGACCCGCCGTCGGGATGGTCTTCGGGAGATGAAGTGCGCCCTTGACGGCCACGTGAGCGATCTGGAACTATTCAAATGACATTTTGACTATTGGAATATGACCGCGAAGACCCGTTCGGCTTCGTTCAAGGCCGTCATCTACGAACAGATCGCGCGTGTCGGCCAGGCCACCGCCAGCCCCATCCGGCTCGAGCTGCTCGACCTGCTGTCGCAAGGGCCACGGACGGTCGACGCGCTCGCCCACCAGACGGGCCAGAGCGCCGCGACGACCTCGCACCACCTGCAGGTGCTGCGACGCGCGCGCCTGGTCGAGGCTGAGAAGGCCGGCCTGTACGTGACGTACAGCCTCGCGGACCCACGGGTCGGCGAATTCTTCCTCCAGCTGCGACGCCTCGCGGAGTCCCAACTGGTGGAGGTCCAGCACGTCACGCGCCAGTACCTGGAGAAGCGTGGCGCACTGGAGCCGGTGGGTAATGACGAACTCGTGCGGCGCGTCCGCGCCGGCGAGGTCACGCTCATCGACGTCCGTCCCCGCGACGAGTACGTGGCGGCTCATCTTCCCGGCGCGATCTCCGTGCCGCTCGCAGACCTCGGGAAGCGCGTGGGCAGGTTGCCGAAACGCCGCGACATCGTGGCCTATTGCCGGGGCCCGTACTGCGTGATGGCGCTCGATGCCGTCGATCTCCTCCGCCGGAAGGGCTTCCGCGCCCACCGCCTGGAACACGGCGTGCCCGAGTGGCGGGCGCAGGGATGGCGCGTGGACACGGGTGATGACCGTCGCGCAGGTGGACGGCCATGACGTCGGCCGCGCCGCAGCCCGAGGCTACTGCCGTACGCCTGGGTTTGCGCGAGAACCTCGCGCAGTTTGCCCTGTTGGTGGTCGTCAACGCGTTCGTCGGCGCCATGGTCGGCCTGGAACGCAGCATCCTGCCGGCGATGGCCGAGCAGGAGTTCCACCTCGCCGCGCGCACCGCCATGCTGTCGTTCATCGTGGTGTTCGGTGTCGCCAAGGCGCTCACCAACTACGGCGCAGGTCGCCTGTCAGATCGTCTCGGTCGCAAGCACGTGCTGGTCGTCGGTTGGCTGGTCGCCATCCCGGTGCCCTTCCTTCTCATGTGGGCGCCGAGCTGGAACTGGATCCTGTTCGCGAATCTCCTGCTCGGCGTCAGCCAGGGTCTCACCTGGTCGACCACCGTCATCATGAAGATCGACCTGGTCGGCGCGAGACAGCGTGGGCTGGCCATGGGGTTGAACGAGTTCGCCGGATACGTGGCGGTTGCCGCCAGTGCGCTGGCGACGGGCTGGATTGCCGCACGCTACGGCATCCGTCCGCAGCCATTCTATCTCGGTGTGGTGTTCGTGGCCGTCGGGCTCGCGCTCTCCGCACTCCTCGTGCGCGAGACACGTCATCACGTCTCGCATGAATCCGCGCTTCTCGGGACGCTGCCGCCCCACCGCACACCCACGCCTCGCGAGGTCTTCTGGCGGACCACGCTGCTCAACCCCGATCTGTCGAGCGTCAGCCAGGCGGGGCTCGTCAACAACCTGAACGACGGGATGGCCTGGGGCCTGTTTCCACTGGTGTTTGCCGCAGCCGGGATGGACCTGGCACAGGTGGGACTGCTCGCCGCCATTTATCCGGCCACGTGGGGTCTTGCGCAGCTGGTGACCGGAGCCCTGTCGGACCGCACCGGGCGGAAGCCGCTCATCGTCTGGGGCATGTGGATCCAGGCCGTCGGCATCGCCGTGGTGACCGTCGTGCACGAATTTGCCGGGTTCGTGGTGGGTGCGGTGTTGCTCGGACTGGGCACGGCCATGGTGTATCCCACGCTCCTTGCCGCCATCGGCGATGTCGCCCACCCGTCGTGGCGCGCATCGGCGGTCGGTGTCTATCGCCTGTGGCGCGACCTCGGGTACGCCATCGGGGCCCTCCTGGCCGGACTGACAGCCGACGCCTTCGGGCTGCAGGCCGCGATGTGGCTCATCGCCGCGCTCACGTTCGTATCCGGAGCCGTGTCGGCGGCGCGCATGCGTGAAACACTCTCACCGGTCACCGCCAATGGCGACGCGGGAGGCGATGAAGACCATGCCAAAGACGCTTTTCGTTCTGAACGACCCGCCCTACGGCACCGAACGTAGCTACAACGCCCTTCGCCTCGCGGGGTCGTTGTCCACACGCGAGGGTGAGGAAGTGAAAGTGTTCCTCATGGGCGATGCGGCGAGCTGCGCCAAACGGGGCCAGAAGGTACCGCAGGGGTATTACAACGCCGAAGTGATGCTTCGATACGTCGGGCGGCACGGTGGCGAGATTGGCGTGTGCGCCACATGCATGGACGCCAGGGGCATGACGGACGCCGAGCTGACGGACACCTCCCATCGAAGCTCTCTCGACGAGCTCACCAACTGGGTGCAGTGGGCGGATCGCACGCTCGTGTTCTAGGAAAGGACCAGGAGATGGTGGCTGACGCGAAGACGATTCTCATTCTGGGCGGCGGCGTCGGCGGAGTCGCGACCGCGCGTGCGCTCCGCCAGCGCCTGCCTGCAGCGCACCGCGTCGTGCTGGTGGATCGCGAGCGCGATCACGTGTTTGCGCCGTCGCTGTTGTGGGTCGGCCGGCGTACCGCTGACGCGATCACCCGTCCATTGGCGCGGTTGGCGCGGAAGGGCATCGACGTTCGCGTTGGCAACGTCGAGCACATCGATCCGGACCAACGGATCGTGACGATGGCAGGGCAGGCACACACGGCCGACTACCTGGTGATCACGCTGGGAGCCGAGTTGGCGCCGGAGTCGATTCCCGGCCTCGCCCAGGCGGGTCACAACTTCTACGACCGCGCCGGAGCCGAGTCACTCTGGCCGGCCCTCCAGGCCTTCCGTGCCGGTCGCATCATCGTGCTCACCGCCGCCCCGGCCTACAAGTGCCTGGCGGCGCCGTACGAAGGCGCGATGCTCATTGACGACTGGTTCCGCAGACGAGGTCGGCGCGATCGCGTGCAGATCGAGGTCTATGCCGCCGAACCGGCGCCCATGGGGGTGGCGGGGCCCCACGTCTCCGGCGCCGTGACACAGCTGCTGGCCGCGAAAGGCATCCCATACCACCCGGAACACCAGGTGACGACGGTGGATGCCCACCGGAAGCGACTCACGTTCGCGAACAGTACGGAAGTCGACTTCGACCTGCTGGCGTACGTGCCACCTCACCGGGCACCAGCCGTGATTCGCGAGAGCGGCTTGGCCAGCGAGGCGGGTGGATGGCCGTCGATCGGCACACGCTGCAAACGCGGTGGCCAAATGTCTACGCGATCGGCGACGTCGTGTCGATCCCGCTCGCGCTCGGGAAGCCGCTGCCGAAGGCTGGTGTGTTCGCGCACAAGGAAGCCGCGGTCGTGGCGGAGAATCGCGCATGCCATTGCGGATCGGGTCCAGACCGGGCGCTTCGATGGCCATGGCGACTGCTTCATCGAGACAGGCGGTGGCAAGGCCGGCTTTGGCGGGGGAGATTTCTACGCGGAACCCAGGCCGGCGGTGCGCTTGCGTCCTCCAAGCTGGCGGTGGCACCTGGGGAAGGTCTGGGTCGAGAAGTCGTGGCTCTACTGCAAGCTGTGAATCAGCGCCGCCTTTCGAACACGTCGGCTGCCCACGCGGGTGTCTGGCTGCGACTCACCCGTTCGAACCCGCACCGCTCTAGCGCGTGTTACATCTGCGTCGGAGAGTGAACGAAGGTGCGAAACGGGTTCCCCTTCCATCTCCGCATCAGGTTTTCGAGCCACAGTCCCACCCGCACGAACCAACGGTCGCGCGGATACGAGAGGGCGACGCTCCGTTCAGCGTGCCGCCCGGCCTGCTCCAGGAGCGGCTCGAACCATGGATAGCAGCACACGACGCGGTCGAGGGTGACGACGGTCGCCCGGGGCACTTGCGGTGCCATCGTCACGTAGTCACCCCGTACGAACTGCACCATCCCTGACCGGCCACGCCGTGTCGCTTCGTCCGATGCGGCGGCGAGGTACGCCGCTGAGGCCTCGATGACAATCGCTCGTGCCATCCCCTGGTCGAGCAGCGCCCATGTCAGGCCGCCCACGCCCGCTCCGACATCGAGCACGGTGCCGTCGATCAGATCCGCCGCTGCGAGGCCATCGCGCAGAAGCTGCGCCGTCCGGCCAGGCCCCTTGCGGCGGAGGCGCACCAGATCCCTGGCGACCCTGTCGCGCGTGAACTGTTGGTCCGCAGTGTCACCGAATGTGCAGCAGGAGCATGCCATGGTCGATGACGCTGTTATCGCGACCGAATGGCCAACACGTTGACGCCGACGACGCCGTATCGCCGGGCGGTCCGCTCCTTGGTGGTTCCCGCGAAACAGTCGAATCGCGTCACGATGCGCGGGCTGAATCCCGCTGAGGCAAACGCCTCGATCATCTCTGCTTCCAGCAGAGCGCCGGCGATTCAACCGGTCCAGAGGTCGATGTCTCGCAGGGCATCGTCGGGCAGGACTTCTCCGATGACGATGTCGGCAATTTGCGCCCGGCCCCCTGGCTTGAGCACGCGGGCGATCTCTGCGAACGCCCGCGGCTTATCGGGGACGAGGTTCAGCACACCGTTCGAGATGACGACGTCGATGCTCTGATCATCCACCGGCAGGGCTGTCGCGTCTCCGTCGCGGACGTCGACGTTGGCCAGCCCGTGCGTTGCGGCGCCCGCTGCCGCCCGGCGGCGCATCGCCTCCGTCATATCCACGCCAATCGCCCGACCATGGGGCCCGACCCGTCGTGCGGCCAGCAGCAGGTCCGTTCCGGCGCCGCAGCCGACGTCGAGCACCACCGCGCCCTCGCTAATCGATGCGATCCGGTGCGGGTTGCCCACGCCGGCGAACGACGCCGTCACGTCCGCGGGCAGCGCTGCCAGCTCCGCGGCGTCATAACCGAGTCGCGCGGCCGCGTAGTGAGGTCCTCGATGGAAATGAAACGCACCGTCGGGAGCCGCAGCGACTTGCGCGTACATGGACTGAACTTCCGTTCGCAGGGTTGCAACATCGAGATCGACGGGACACATCACTGGCACTGGCCACCTCCAGGGGGACTCGAATCACCGGAACGTCACGAAGTACGCCGGGAGACCTTCCTCGCGCTGCCAGACGTGCGCGTTGACCGACGGCGCCGGGGGCCGCCCGACCGAGGCGTCGTGGAAGGCCCATCGTGTCCGCGCGTGACCGGCAACCCTGCCGCCTGCCACTCAGGGAATCCCTCGAGCACCCGTCGCGCTCGCCGTCCGCTGGCTCTCAGCAGTTCAACCGCTCGATCGGCGTACACGCAGTACGGCCCACGACAGTAGGCGACGTACTCCCTGCCCGTCGGGAGGGACCGCAGCCGGTCCTGGAGCTCGTCGATCGGAATGGAAATGGCGCCGGCGATGTGGCCCGCTTCGTACTCATTGACCGGCCGCGCGTCCAGCACGATGACGTCGTTGGACCGGACGCGCGCGAGAAGATCGTTCATCCGGACGGGCTCCGGGTCTGACCGATCGCCGAAATGCTCACGGACGAGGCGCTCCAGGTCGGCCAGGCGCCTCTCGGCCACGGTTCGAATGGCCGTGCACAGGTCGCAGATGGCGGGATCGGCCAGCCGGTAGTAGACGAAGAGCCCCTGTTTGCGGCTCTCCACGAGCGACGCCTGCCGAAGGGCCTGCAGGTGCTGCGAGGTGTTGGCAACCGACAGTTCGGTCTCCCAGGCCAGCGACTCCACGGTGCGCTCCCCCTGCGCCAGCAGTTCGAGCAACTCCAGCCGACGGGGACTCCCCAGCGTCTTGCCGATTCTGGCGAGCTGTTCGTAGAGGCCGTTCTTGAAATCGCGATGAGACGTGCTCATGGGCCAGTATTCAATAGATTACTTGACGATCGTATGTCAAGTTTCTCGGCGGCAGACTCGGCACAGCCGAGCTGCCTGAGCGACCTCGGCCGTTTGCTCCGCGCCCGCAATCGCGCGTACGTCGAGAGTGTTCTTGGAACGGCGGTCACGTCTTAGCTGATGTGCCCGGTAGCACGTGGCTGCGGCCGAGGCTAACCTGAGGGACAATCACGTGGTGTTCGGCGTCGAGGATGAATCGTAACGCGCGCGCCTTACGCACGATCCTGAGAGGGACGCTTCGTGACCACGCACATCTTCGACGCCATCGTCATCGGGACCGGGCAGGCCGGCCCCTCCCTCGCCGCCAGGCTGGCCAAAGCCGGCCGCAAGACGGCCGTGATGGAACGGCACCGGTTCGGGGGGACGTGTGTCAACACCGGCTGCATCCCGACCAAGACGCTCGTCGCCAGCGCGCGGGCCATTCACATGGCGCGTCGCGGAGCCGAGTTCGGATTCACAGTCGGCGCCGACGTCGCCGTGGACCTGGCGCGCGTGCGCGCGAGAAAGGACGAGATCGTCCGCCAGTCCAACGAGGGCGTGGAACGGTGGATGAAGCACACGCCGAACCTCACGGTATTCGAGGGCCATGGCCGGTTCACCGGGCCTCACTCCGTGGCGGTGAACGACCAGGTGCTCGAGGCCAACGAGATCTTCATCAACGTGGGCGGCCGCGCTCTCGTGCCGGAGATGCCTGGCGTCTCCAGCGTGCCGATCCTGACCAACACGAGCCTGCTGGCACTGGAGACCCTGCCCGAACACCTGATCGTCGTGGGCGGCAGCTATATCGGACTGGAGTTCGCGCAGATCTACCGCCGCTTCGGCAGCCGCGTCACGGTCGTGGAAAAGGCTGACCGCCTGATCGCGCGCGAGGACGAGGATGTCTCCACCACGCTTCAGGGAGTCCTCGAAGGTGAAGGCATCGAGTTCCGCCTCTCGGCGACCTGCATCGATCTGGCCCCTGCGCCGTCCGGCGTCGCTGTGGGTGTGGCCTGCGCGCGCGGGGCGCCAACCGTCGAAGGAAGCCACGTGCTGCTGGCCGTGGGCCGGCGGCCGAACACGGACGACCTGGGTCTCGAGGCGGCCGGCATCGTCACCGACGCCCGCGGATACATCACCGTTGATGACCAATGCCGCACGAACGTCACAGGCGTCTGGGCGCTCGGCGACTGCAATGGCCGGGGCGCGTTCACGCACACGGCCTACAACGACTACGAGGTCGTCTCGGCCAACCTGCTGGACGGCGATCCACGGGGCATCAGCGACCGTATTCCATGCTACGCCCTGTATATGGACCCACCCGTCGGCCGCGTCGGCATGACGATGCGGGAGGCTCGGGAGTCCGGGCGCCGTGTGCTCGTGGCGCATCGTCCGATGACGAAGGTCAGCCGCGCCAAAGAAATGAGCGAAACCCACGGCTTCATGCGGGCCCTGGTGGACGCCGACTCCAGGAAGCTGCTCGGTGCCGTCGTATTCGGAGCCGGCGGCGACGAGATCGTGCATGCACTCGTGGACGTCATGTACGCGGATGCCCCATACACGGTGATCTCCCGCGCCGTGCACGTCCATCCCACTATCAGCGAGCTCGTTCCGACGATGCTGCAGGACCTCACCCCGCTCGGGTAGGGACCAGCGCCACCGGCACATGTGGGCGCGCTCCGCGTGGGAGGGGGCGGCCGGTTCGCGAGACCGGCACCCACTCCACGATCCGTTCACGCCTCGAGCGTCAGGTAGTCGCCGACACCCCTGCTGTCCGACGGGTTCGAGCCGCCGGACCGTCGCTGATGCCATCGACCCCGTAAGGGGCTACCCCGTTGCTTGCTGGCGCGTGCGAACCACTTCCACCGAGCACGGCGCGTGCAGGACGACCGAGTGAGCGACAGATCCGAGAAGGAAGCGGCCCGCGGGACCATGGCCGTGGGTGCCGAGGACGATGAGGTCGGCGCCAAAGCGCTCAGCTTCCTCGACGATCAGATGCTTGGGGGCACCTTCGAGAACCTGCGTCGTCACGGTCAGCCCCGGGCGTCTGATGCGGGCGGCCGCGTTCTCGACGAGCTCCGGTGCGTGCTTGCGCCCCTTCTCCAACTGGTCCATGTGGATGAAAATGATGGAATAGGTCGGCTCGAGAAGGAACGGCACGGCAGTATGGATGACCGTGAGCACTTCGATCTGGGTTCCCTCGGGCCACGGCTGCGCGGCCACGGAGGCCACGGCCGCTCCACTCGAGGGCGAACCGTCGGTTGCTACCAGAATCTTCATCGTCTTCTCCCTGGGTGCCCTGCGGGGACCATCGCACTGAAGTCTAGCAGGTCTTCCGTACCGAGCCGTCTCCGGCTGACGCGTGGGCTACGAAGGCTCCCCCACTCCGGTAAACCGACGAAGGTAGAAGGTCCGGTCCCGGTATGTCACGGGGCGAAGCAAGCCGTCCGCAACCAGGCGATCGAGGACTCCCCGGTCGGCCTGGTTTTTCGTCAGTAGCGCGAATACCGCATCGTCCCGCATGGGATGAACCGCAGTGATCGCCAGGAGGTCGTGCACGGCGTCACCGGTGGTACCGAAGCCGGTGCCCTCGAACCCCGTGAGCAGCTCCACACGCGGCAGCCGTTCCGCGAAGCGTTGGAACGCGCGATTCGTCGACTCCTCGCTTGCGGGCAGGACCCACGGCTCGGCGGGCGGGCGAGTCGGCGCCGCCACGTAGGCGATGCGGGGGCGCAGGCGTTCCACCAACTCGGCAGCGGCCTCGATGGCCGCATCGGTATCGTTGACACCCCGGATCAGCATCGTCTCGGTCGCCAGCTCGCCGTGAAACTCGGCAGCGAACTGGAGCATGCCCTCGAGTAGGGTGGCGAATGTGAGCGATGCCTGGGGACGGTTGACCTTCCGCCAGGTGGCCTCGTCAGCCGCATCGACCTTCAACGACACCCAATCGGCCTTGCCGAGCGCCGCGCGCGCGTCGGCGCGCCAGACCAGCGAACCATTGGAAATCACCGCAATCGGGATGTCGAGCGATCGGAGCCCGTCGATTTCTGCACCGAGATCACGATCGAGCGTCGGCTCGCCGTCGGGCACGAAGGTGAGAAAGTCCACGCGCTCGTTGCGGGCGCGAAGCTTGTCCACGTGACGCCTGACGGCTTCGGCGACCGTACCGGGCGACCAGAACGAACGGGGCTCGATCTCCGTGGCAGGCGTCGGGCCCACCTGGCAATAGACGCAGGAGTACGAGCAGGTTTTCGGCGGCACGTTGCCGATCCCCACGCTTTGTCCAAGACGACGTGACGGCACGGGGCCGAAGATCGTCAATGCGGAAGCGGGGAGCGGATCCTTCCGGGCACTCGCGTTCATGACTGATGCTCCTCTCGGCCGGTGATGCTGCCTGTCCCGGCAAGGCCGGGACAACGGCAACCATGCATCGAGCAGAGTCTACCTCGCGCGACCGGAGGGTCCCGGCACACGTTGACGCGCGCGGCCCGGAGGACTAGCCTCGCACTTGCATCCGACGAGGACGAGGTTTGCCGAGAACGCAGCCGTTTGAGAGCCACCACCAGCGGTACGAGGACTGGTTCGAGGAGCACCGCGCCGCCTACGCGTCAGAACTGCTGGCGCTGCGCCCGTTCGTGCCATGGGGAGGGCGCGGCCTGGAAATCGGTGTGGGTACGGCGCGGTTTGCCGCACCGCTCGGCGTGCGCGTCGGTGTCGACCCGTCCATCCGGATGCTCGCCCGGGCTGCCCGTCGGGGGATCGAGGTTGTGGCGAGTACTGCCGAAGCCCTTCCTTTCGCCGACCAGAGCTTCGATTATGCGCTCGTCGTAACGACCATCTGCTTCGTCGATTCGCCACAGGCCATGATGGCCGAGGCGCGTCGCGTCCTTCGCCCCGAGGGCGCGCTGATCATTGGCTTCGTGGACCGAGACAGTCCGATCGGTCAGCACTACGTGACCCACCGTTCTGAGAGCGTCTTCTATCGGGACGCCGTCTTCTATTCGGTGGCGGACGTGGACCTGCTGCTCCGCCAAGCGGGTTTCACCGTCCGAGCATGGGGGCAGACATTGAGTCGGCCCCTGTCGGATATCACCGAGATCGAGCCGCTTCGTCCTGGCACGGGGCGAGGGGCGTTTGTCGTGGTGGTCGCGGGCCGATGCGCGTTGCCATCCATTGACGGCGCCCCCGGCCTCACGCTCAGCGCCGAGCCGGGCCGATCGTGGAAGCCGATCGGTTCACAGCGCCTGGTGAGGTCCGGGGATCAGGTGGCCCACTCGATCGTTGTGGAGCGACCACAGGCGTCTTGGGGTACGCTTGAGCCGAGCGCGGATCGAGACGCGATGACCCCTGAAGAGATTCTCAGAGACCCCCGCCTGACGGAACAGGAGAAGGCCGACCTCCTCTGCCGGATGTCGTACGATGCGGCAGAAGAAGCCGTTGCGCTGGAGGAGGGCATGCCGGGAGCCGATGACGATCTGCAGCGGCGCGTGCTACTGGCGCTCGCCCGGCTGCATCGGGGGGTCGATCTCGAACACACAAGTCCGACGAAACAGCATGGCACCTGTCTCGAATGAGCGGGACGGCGATCGCGATGGGCGTTGAGTTATAGCGCATGAAACTCGGTACGTGGCTGTCAGCCCAGGTTCTTCGCGCCCTCCCGCGGGCGCGTCTCAGCCGCGGGGTGGGAAGACTGTGCGACCGGCGATTGCCTTCCTCCATCTCGCGCGCGATTGAACGCGCCTACGTGCGTGTCTACGGCGTCGACATGACTGACGTCTCGCCTCGGCGAGATGCCTATCCGACGTTCGACGCGTTCTTCACCCGCTCGTTGCGTCCCGGCGCGCGAGAGATCAGTCAGGCGCGCGTCGTCTCGCCTGCTGACGGTCGCCTCGTCGCCCTCGGGCGCATTGAAAGCGGGGCACGGTTCCGCGTCAAAGCACAGGAGTATGGTGCGCACGAGCTCATCGGTGAACCCGCGGACGCCTACCTTGACGGCTCGTATGCGGTCGTCTATCTCGCCCCCGGCGACTATCACCACGTCCATGCGCCGGTTGATGGGGCGATTCGACACGTCCGCCGAATTGCCGGGGACCTGTATCCCGTGAACACCCTCGGCGAGCGCCATGTCCCGCGGCTTCTTGTCCGGAACGAGCGTGTCGTCGTCTTCCTCGATACCAGGGACTTCGGGAGGGTCGCCGTCGTCCTGGTTGGCGCCTTCTGCGTCGGCCGCATCACGGTCCCGATGCTGCCGGCGCCAGCCCTGCCGCAAGGCGATCACGTCATCGAGCCGCCGAGCGCGGTTCGTCGTGGCGACCAGATTGGTACATTCCACCTGGGATCAACGGTGGTCGTGCTCGTCGGCGCGAGTGTCACGCGGTCCCACGGTGGCGGTCCCGTTCGATACGGCCAGACGCTGTTCGACTGAGCCCGGAGTTCTCGGGTCTCTTGACACGGAGCCCGATCGACAGCCCGTTCACGACGTCGAACGCCCGAGCCGCACGCCCCGTGGGCGTCCGGTGGGCTTCAGTGCGCGCACGAAACAGCGTCTGAAGGCGGGCAGATAACGGCTGGAGGATGCCCGCTGGATCCGCCGCAGGATCCTGCGCGCCGCTACATCACGAACGACTGGGATCAGGCGCTCGTACATCGCCTGCCGCTCCAGCTCGGCACGACTGGCCGCAGCGCATGCGGCGACGAGGGTATCTGGCACGGATACTCGAGGTGGCCACGTGTCGTGCGGCGCCTCAACGCCGAGGCGACCGAAAAGCGCGCGCAGAGACCTCGCATGGCGTTCCTCCTCTTGCCGGATGTCGACGAACGGCCGAACGGGCCCGAAGGCCTCGATGACCTTCCGGCAGGTCGCGCGCACGCGGTACGTGTCCTCAAGGGCCTCGCGAAGGGCTTCAGTCGCTGTCACGGACGCCTTCAGCCGCCTCCGGGTACGCGCCTCCCAGTACGGGCAGTCGGCGCACACCTCCGTCGTCTCCAGTACGCGAGGCGTCGCCTCACGAAGGCAGGCCCACGGACGATCCTCTGCCTCCCACCAGAATGGCGCCGGAAGGAATAGCGTCGGAACGGCCCATCGACAGGTGCTGGCATGGTGCTCCACGCTCGTGCCCCGTTGGGGCCGTGCACTGGACCGGGCTGTGGGCGCCTGAGGCGGACGGTCATGAACTCGCCGCACGGTCGGCTCCTTTCAGCGGCCTGGGGCCGCGACCCGATGCTGCCCTATTCGAGCAGGCTTCGCAGCATCCACGCCGTCTTCTCGTGCACCTGCATGCGCTGGGTGAGCAAGTCGCAGGTCGGCTGGTCGCTCACACCCTCCGCGACCTTGAAGACCTCCCGGGCGGTGCGCGCCACCGTCTCGTGGCCGTCGACGAGCAACCGAATCATGTCCTGCGCTTTGGGCACCCCGTCCTCGTCCTTGATCGAGGAGAGCTGCGCGAACTGCTTGTAAGTGCCGGGCGCTGGGAAGCCAAGCGCGCGAACGCGCTCGGCGATGTCGTCCACCGCGACGGCGAGCTCGCTATCCTGTGTCTCGAACATCACATGCAGCGCGTGAAACATCGGCCTCGTGACGTCCTTTCAGCTCACCTCGGGCTCGACACTCGGTCCTGCAGCTATCACGCGCATGGCGCTCAGGAAGTCCGCCGGCGCAATGCCGTCCTCTTCGCCGACCGCGCGCAGGAGAATGTCGTCAATCGACAGGATGCCGGCAAGACGACCGTTCGCGTCGAGAACGGGCAGCCGGCGCACACGTGCATCCTGCATCAGCCTGAGGGCCGCGGCAACGTCGTCATAGGCAAGGCAGCCGCGGACACGGCCACTCATGGCCTCGTGAACCGCGATGTCCGCGGCGTGCCGCACGCGGAGACCCGTCGCCATCGCAATGTCTCGATCGGTGAGCATCCCGGTCACGTGTCCACGAGCGTCGACGACCGGCAGCGTCCCGACACGGCCATTCAGCATGATCCGTGCGGCCGACGAAAGGTCCGAGTCGGTCTGACACGAGAGTGCATCCCCCGTCATGATGTCGTGGACTTTCATGGGCCACCCCCGCTTGACAGTTATGCAAGTCTCGTGCTCAGGTTGGGCGCGTTGTATCCGCCGTCGTCACCCCTTGATGCCGCCAATCGCGCGCGATGTGCTGATGTGAACTGGCGGGAATCCGGCATGTGTGGAGCCGAGGCGCTTGTTCCCACGAACGACATGATCCAGATGATGGCAGCCCGTCGCAGAGGGACCCCTGAGGAGTTGCCGTGTCCACGCTGACGTGGATTGTCGCCAGCGCGCTGGCCATGAGCGCCATCGCGTGGGTCGGGTTGCTCGCGGCCGCCCTGAAAGAGGCGCAGCTCAAGGCCCTCCTCCTTCCGCTGGTGGCATTCGCAGCGGGGTCGCTGTTGGGTGGGGCGTTGCTGCACCTGCTGCCCGAGGCCGTCGCGGCCAGCGGGCCAGGTCTCGGCACGTTCCTGCCGGCCCTCGGAGGGTTCGCCCTGTTCTTCCTGATGGAGCAGTTTCTCTCCTGGCACCACGCACATTCCGTCGAAGCGGATGTGAAACAACCCGTCACCTATCTCATCCTCCTCGCGGACGGCCTCCACAACTTCATCGGCGGCCTCGCCATCGGCGCGTCGTTCATGGTCAGCACCGAGGTGGGGGTCATCACGTGGATTGCCGCAGCCGCGCACGAGGTTCCGCAGGAGCTCGGGGATTTCGGAATTCTCATCCGAGGCGGTTGGGGCAAAATCCCTGCACTGGTTGCCAACTTCATTTCAGCCGCGACAATTGTGCCTGGCGCGCTGCTGGCGTATTACCTCTCGGCGGACTTCGACATCACGTTCCTCCTGTCGTTCGCGGCCGGCAACTTCCTGTACATCGCCGCCTCGGACTTGATTCCGGAGGTGAAGCACGACCGGCAGCTGAGCAACAACCTCATTCATTTCGGCGCGTTCGTCTCGGGCGTTTGCTTAATCCTCGTCACGAGAGCCGTGTTCCACACCTGATCGCGTGGGACATCTCTCACGGCTGACCGTGTTCGTTCCGGCTTGTGGCACCGAGGCGGCCGAATGGGCTACGGGCAGGCGCTCGGCTAACCGAGAGCCACGTCGAGCGTCATCATCACGGCAAAGCCGATCATCGCGCCGAGCGTCGCGAGATCGCCGTGACCGCCCGACTGCGACTCGGGGATCACCTCTTCGACGACGACGAAGATCATGGCGCCAGCGGCAAACGCCAGCGCATACGGCAGGATCGGTCGCATCATCGTGACCGCCAGCGCACCGACGACGCCGGCGACGGGCTCGACGGCGGCCGACAACTGCCCGTACCACCACGCCCTGGCGCGTGACAGGCCCTCGCGCCGCAACGGTACCGCGATCGCCGTCCCCTCCGGGGCGTTCTGAATCCCGATGCCCACCGCCAGCGCGATGGCGGCCCCCAGCGTCGCCGATTCGTAGCCGGCGGCCACGGCGCCGAACGCGACGCCAATCGCGAGTCCTTCCGGGATGTTGTGCAGCGTGATCGCCAGCACGAGCAGCGTCGTCTGCCTCCACGACGTTTTGATGCCCTCGGCGTCCGTCATCGTGCCGAAGAGGTGGACGTGAGGCAGGATGTAGTCGACGAGCCGCATCGAGATGGCGCCCGACAGGAACCCCACCAGGGGGGGAACCCACTTCACCATGCCCATCTCCTCGGACAACGCAATGGCGGGATTGAGCAGCGACCAGAAACTGGCGGCGATCATCACGCCGGCCGTGAAGCCCAGGGCGCTATCGAGGGCTTCCCGGCTGACTTCCTTGAAGAAGAAGACGGCGCCAGCGCCCAGGGCGGTGACACCCCACGTGAAGAGCGTCGCGGCCAGGGCCTGCCAGACGGCGGGCCAGGCGGCAAATGCGTCGAGCACGCCCGAACATAGCACGGCCGCCCAGGCGCCGGTCGCCCGCGGGCGTCATCTCGCATACAATTCCCGCCAGCGACCTGAGGGGTCAGGCCGGGATTGAGACCTATGCACACACACCTGCGAACGCTCACCTTCTCGCTCTTGCTGCTCCAGGCCGCCGCGTCCGCGGCCGCACAGGGCCGCAGCGTCCTGCCCCCCGTCCCCACACCCGCGGACGTGAAGCCCGGCAGCATCACCTGCGATGAGTGTCCGTATCCCTATCCCAGCACGTATCTCGACATCAGCGTCTACAGCCAGGACGTCCGCATCTCGTACATGGACGTGGCGCCGCAGGGCACGGCGAATGGTCACACGGTGATGCTCCTGCACGGCAACAACTTCGGCGGGTTCTACTTCAAAGCCATCATCGACGCCCTCACCAGGGAAGGCTTCCGCGTCATCGTCCCCGACCAGATCGGCTACGGCAAGTCGTCGAAGCCGATCGCGCCGTACAACTTCAATTCGCAGGCGCGGAACACGCACCTCATCCTGCAGCACGAGAAGATCGAGAGGGTGGCGGTCGTGGGCCACTCGATGGGCGGCATGCTCGCGGCGCGCTTCGCGACGCAGTATCCCAAGGCCGTCGAGCGGGTGGTGATCTATAACCCCATCGGGCTCACCGACGGGCGGTTCTCCCGGCCGATGACGCCGATCGACGAGGCGTACAAACAGAACCTCAAGACCGACTACCAGAGCACGCGCATGGGCCTCAGCCGCTATGTGGCGCACGATCCCAAGGCGTGGAACGACGAGTTCGAAACCTACACCCGCATTCGCTATTCCTGGACGCTCAGCGCCGACTGGCCGCGTCTCGCCATGGTGCAGGCCCTGATCGGCCAGATGCTGTACGCCGACCCGGTCGTCTACGACTGGGCCCACATCCAGGTGCCCACGCTCGCGTTCGGTGGCGCGGAGGACATGCTGCTGGGTACCGCGGCGACGTTCCAGGCGCGGATGAACGACCTGGCCAAGGCCATCCCCAACGGCAACGGCCGTGTGCACCTGATTCCCGGGCTCGGCCACGTCCCCCACCTCGAGGCCCCGGACAAGGTGCTGCCGCCGCTCGTGGCGTACCTCAAGGAAAGCCTCGGCACGAAGTAGCCACGGCGCCGTGAAGACCGTCATCGTTGCCTGCGTTCACAATGCGGGTCGCTCGCAAATGGCCGCGCCCGAGTCGAGCCATTAGTGGTTCAGGAAGGCGCGAGATAGAGGAGCAGTCATGGGAGACAAGGGCGGCAAGAAAGACAAGGAAAAGAACAAGCAGCAGCATCTGAAGAAACAAAAGCAGGAGGAGCAGCGGAAGCAGGACAAGGCTCGCCCGAAGACGCCGTAGCCGCTCGCGACCGTGGGCCGGGGCCGGGCGGGGACACCCTCGTCGAGCGGCGATGCATCGTCTCGCGCCAGGTCCGGGTGCCTCCAGTTAAACTGGAGGCACCATGCGCCCCCTTTTCCTTTGTGTGTCCCTCCTGGGTCTGCTCGGTACCGCTGCAGCCTGCTCGCCCTCGCCTGCTCCGCCATCCACACGCCCGACCGGGGTGCTCGACGGCACGCTCGTCGATCTTTCGCACGACTACAGTGCCGAATCAATCTTCTGGCCCACCGCCGACGCCTTCCGGCTCGACGTGCTGGCCGCCGGCATGACCGCGCAGGGCTATTACTACGCCGCGAACAACTTCGCCACCTCCGAGCACGGCGGGACCCACCTCGACGCCCCCATGCACTTCGCCGAGGGACGCTGGACGGTCGAGCAGATTCCCCTCGACCGCCTCGTAGGCGACGCCGTGGTCGTGGACGTGTCGGCGGCGTCGGCCACGCAGCCGGACTACCAGGTGAGCGTGGCCGATCTCACCGCCTGGGAGCAGGCGCACGGGCCGCTCGCCGAAGGGGCGATCGTGCTCATCCGCACGGACTACTCGCGCCGGTGGCCCGATGCCGAAAAGTACCTGGGCACCAGCGAGCGCGGCGAATCGGCCGTGCCCAAGCTGCACTTCCCCGGCCTGCACCCCGACGCGGCCCGCTGGCTGGCCGAAACGCGAAAGGCCAAGGCCGTCGGCATCGACACCGCGAGCATCGACTATGGGCAGTCGTCGCTCTACGAGTCGCACCGCGTGCTGTACGAGCGGAACGTGCCGGGGTTCGAGAACCTCACCAATCTCGACCGCCTGCCCAGCCGCGGCGCCCAGGTCATCGCCCTGCCGATGAAGATCAAGGGCGGCAGCGGGGCGCCGCTCCGAGCCATCGCGGTGGTGGCGGCCGAGGCGGCCCCGCGCCCGTGAGCACGCCGACGCAGCTGTCCCACGTCCCGCTGTTCGCGCGACTGGACGAGGCGGGCCGGCAGGCCCTGCTCGCCCTCATGACCCGCCAGTCCGTCAAAGCCAACGAACCCATCTTCTGGTTCGGCGACCGGGGCGACACGCTCTTCATCGTCGACCAGGGCCGTGTCGAGGTCACCGCACCGGACGCCAGGGGCGGGCACGTGCGGCTCGACACGCTCGGTCCCGGCGGCGTGTTTGGCGAGCTCGGGCTCATCGACGGCGGCCCGCGCAGCGCGACGGTCCGGGCGCTCACGGACTGCTCGCTGCTGGCGCTGCCGCGTGAGCCGCTTCATGCCTTCCTGCGCCAGCGCCCGGACGTGGCCATCGACATGCTGCAGGTGCTGGGCGCGCGGCTCCGGGCCAGCACCGCCACCATCCGTGGCCTGCCGAACCCCAACCAGGTGATTGCCGAGGCCACCACGCGCTGGCAGCGGGTCAGCGATGTGGTCGCCACCGTGGCCGCCAGCCAGGCGTTCACCCTCACGCACATCGCGTGGTTCGGTACCTGGATCCTGCTGAACACGGTGGCGCGCGCCGGGCTGCTGCCGGCGGCGCTCGCCTTCGATCCGTACCCGTTCGGCCTGCTGACGCTGATCGTGAGCCTCGAGGCCATCTTCCTGTCGATCTTCGTGCTGGTGAGCCAGAACCGGCAGTCGGAGCGCGACCGCATCCGGACCGACCTGGACTACCAGGTGAACGTGAAGGCGCACGTGGAGATCGTGGGCATCGCCGAACGGCTGGCGCGCATCGAGCAGGCGGTCACGGCGACGCGGCCCGCCGCCACGGACGACGGCGTCCCGAACTGAGGCGCCGCACCTGTCACGGGAACACGAAGAACACGAAGGACACGAGATACGGCACGAAGTCGAATTGGGGTTCACGGCACGGGCCGGCGATCCCTGAGCGCCAGCCACCCGCGGGCAATGCGATAGATGGCCCAGATGCCCAGGACGAACAGCCCGACCACCCAGATGGCGATGCCCACCACCACGATCGCCAGCACCAGGCCCGCGATGCCCACGATGCAGGCCCAGAGCAGCGCGAACCAGAAGGTGCGGATCTGCCAGGTGTAGTGCGACTCGAGCCACGTGCCGCGCGCGTCGCCGCGCTTCACGTAGTTGATGATCACCGCGACAATGGACGGCCAGCCGAAGAGGAACGAGCCCAGGACACTGGCAGCGCCGAACGCGCCGATCGCCAGGCCGAGCGCGTGCAGGGCGTAGGTGAAGTGCGTGACCGTGACCAGCGAGGGGTCGGGTTCACGGGTGCCGTTGGTCATGTCAGCTCCTTGTGGTGTCCACGGGAACACGAAGCACACCAAGGGCACGACGCCGTCCGTCACGCCCTAATCAGTTTAGACGGAGTCGCTCGCGGCCCGTTCCGCCGCGTCCTTCACCAGCGCAGCCAGGCGATAGAGCCCGTGCACGAACTTCCCGTACGGCAGCGTGACGAAAAGCGCGAGCACGACACCCAGGTGGATCAGGAGCAACGGACCCATGATCGGCTGCGTGCGCAGCACCAGCAGCAGCAGGCCCGTCACGCTGGTGAGCCACAGGAGCAGCAGGAGCGACTCATCCAGGCCCTGCTGCGCAGGATCGGCCAGTGCGGGATCGCGCCGCCGTCGCTGCCACCACTGCCCCGCCGGTCCCGCCACCAGGCCGAGGCCGCCCGCCGTTCCGAGCACCACGGGCAGACTCGTGTAGGCGTGCGGCGCCTCCCAACCGAAGACGCCGTGATAAATCGCCGCCACCGAGGTGGACGCGAAGCAGAGAAAGAAGCCGCCGAGCGTGGCGTGATGCGACCAGCGACGCCAGGGCGAGCGCACCTCTTCGGCCGAGACGCAGTCGGGGCCGCTGGCGTGGAGATGGCGCAGCGTCAGGGCGTCGCCAACGGCGCGCCCGACCGCGCGCGCAGTGAGCGGTGGTGACCCTTCAGGGGAGAGGCGTCGCCAGAATCCCCGCACCGACCAGCCGAGCGCCAGCAGGACGAAGCCGCCCACCGCGCCAAACAGCCCCACCATCACGCCGTGCGGCACCACTGCGTAGAAGTCGGCGTCGCTCCTTCCCGAGAGCAGTGCCGCCGGATTGAGCAGGGCGCTGGCGGCAAACAGGATCGCGGTGAAGCCCAGCGCCAGGGCGATTGCGGTGGAGCGCCCCTGCCGCCTGAACGCCTGCGCGAGTGGTCTCGGCCAGCAGTCTTCCTCGTAGGACAGCAGCCGAAGCTCCGCAAGCGTGCGCGGCACGTCGATGCCGAACTCGTGCGGCGGCGCGTACTGACAGGCATACAGGCATTCGCCGCAGTTGTGGCAGAGATTCGCGAGGTAGGCGAGGTCGGCGTCGCTGAAGGTCAGGCGCCGCTCCATCGCGGGAAACACGGGGCAGTACTGCTCGCAGTAGCGGCAGCTATTGCACACCGTCATCGTGTGCTCGCCGCGACGCCGGAGTTCAGACGTCGGCATGGCCCGCGGCTCCCTCCCCGGCGATGCGCCCGAACACCGTGCCGATGGTCATGCCCACGCCGGCCACGTAGCCACGTCGCAGGATGTTGCCCGCCATGATCTCTCCCGCGGCATAAATGTTCTCCGCGGGCGCGCCGTCCGACATCATCACCTGCGCCCGTTCGTTCACCGTCAGCCCGAGATAGGTGAAGGTGATCCCCGGGCGTAGCGGGTAGGCGCGGAACGGCGGGGTGTCGATCGCCTGCGCCCAGTGCGTCTTCGGCGGGTTCAGCCCTTCGGTGCGGCAATCGTCCAAGGCCTGGTGGTCGAACGTGCCTGGCCGCACCGCGCGATTGAGCGTGTCGATGGTGGCGTCGAGGGCCTCCGCGGGCACACCAATCGCGCCGGCCAGCTCACGAATGGACGCGGCCACCAGCGGCGGGAACACGGAAGGCATGAAACGGCCCACCACCTTGCTGTCGATGATCGAATACGCGATCTGCCCGGGCTGCTGGGCAATCAGGGATCCCCAGATGGCGTAGCGCCGGGGCCAGAAGTCCTCGCCTTCATCGGAGAAACGCTGGCCAAGAGCATTCACGACGATGCCGAGCGGCACCGAGTCGAGCCGCGTGACGATGCCGCCGTCGAAGCGGGGGGCGCGCGCATCGACGGCCACGGCATGACAGGCCTTCGCGTCGCCGACCGGCTGTGCGCCGGCATCCAGCATCAACCTGAGCACGCGGCCGGTATTGAACGGGGTCCCGCGGATGATGAAGTTATCGGCGGCGGGGCCCCACGCCTCGCGCAGCCAGGCGATGTTCGACTCGAATCCCCCCGAGGCCAGCACCACCGCCCGCCCGCGCACCACCCGCGCCTGGTCGCGCGCCCGGGTCACGGCCGCCGTGAAGCGCCCGCCCTCCATCTCCATTTGCTCGACCTGCGCGTCGTAGAGAACCTCGACACCCATGCGGTCGGCGGCAGCGTAGTAGCTGTTCATCAGCGCCTTGCCGCCCCCCAGGAAGAACGCGTTGGTGCGCCCCAGGTGCAGCGTGCCACGCGGCGCCCCCTGGAACCTGACGCCGTACCGGCGCATCCAATCGGGACACCCCTTCGACTGCCCGATCACGAGCCGCGCCAGCGTCTCATTCGTGCTGCCGCTCACGCGCAGCAGATCGGACCAGAACTCGTCCTCGCCGTAGGCGCCAGCGAGAACGTCGGTTGGCGCATCGTGCGCCACGCGGAGGTTGCGGGTGTGGCGGCTGTTGCCGCCGCGGAAGTGCCGCGGCGCGCTCTCCAGCACGACGACGCTCGCCCCTGACGCCCGCGCAGTCAGCGCCGCCGACAGCGCGGCGTTCCCACCACCGACGACGACGACGTCATACGGCTGCGCGCTCATGGCGTGGCCGCTCCACGCATGCGACGGAAGACGAGCGGCGCGATGAGCACGGCCGCTGCCGACGCCAGCAGGACGGCGGAGATGGGACGGGTGACGAACACCGAGTAATCGCCCTCGCTGATGGCGACGGCCCGGCGGAACTGCTGCTCGGCGAGCGGCCCGAGGATGAGGCCCAGGACCGCCGGCACGAGCGGGATGTCGAGCACCCGCATGCCCCAGCCAATCATCCCCACCGCGTAGAGCAGCGCCACATCGAGCAGCGATCGGTTCAGGCTGTAGGCGCCGACCGAGGCCAGCACCAGGATGCTGGCGAACAGCAACCTTCGCGGCACCAGCATCACCCGGGCCCACAGCGGCGCCAGCGGCAGGTTCAGGACGAGCAGCATCACGTTGCCGATGTAGAGGCTGGCGATGAGCGTCCACACGAGGTCCGGCCGCGTCGAGAAGAGCAGCGGCCCCGGCTGCAGCCCGTACTGCTGGAAGGCCGTGAGCAGCACCGCCGCCGTGGCAGATGAGGGCAGGCCGAGGGTCAGCAGCGGCACCAGCACCCCCGCGGCCGCGGCGTTGTTGGCAGCCTCCGGCCCGGCCACGCCCTCGATGGCGCCGTGACCGAACTCCTCGGGTCGCGCGCTCAACCGCCGCTCCACCATGTACGAGACGACCGTGGGAATCACCGAGCCGCCGCACGGCAAGACGCCGAGGGGAAAGCCGATGGCCGTGCCCCGCAGCCACGGCCTCCACGACCGCCGCCAGTCGTCGCGGCTCATGCCCGTGAAATCGTGAAGCGCCACCACGTCGCCTTCATCCTGCCCGCGTCGCCAGGCCTGGTGCAGCGTCTCCCCCACCGCGAAGAGCCCGATGACCAGGATCATCACGTCGATGCCATCGAGCAGCTGCGGAATCCCGAACGAGAAGCGGGCCGTCCCCGTGAGCTGATCGATGCCCACCAGGCCGAGCGCGAGGCCGAGGAACAGGCTGAACAGGCCGCGGGCCAGCGAGGCGCCGAGCAGCACCGCAACGGTGGTGAACGCGACCATGGTCAGCGCGAAGTATTCGGCGGGCCCGAAGCTGAGCGCCACCGAGGCGAGCATCGGGGCGAAGAACGTGAGCGCGAGCGTGGCCACCGTGCCCGCCACGAACGACCCCACCGCGGCCGTCGTCAGCGCCGCCGAGGCGCGCCCCTTCCTCGCCATCACGTGGCCGTCGATGGCGGTGACGATGGATGCGGTCTCCCCCGGGGAGTTGATGAGGATGCTGGTGGTCGATCCGCCGTACATGGCGCCGTAGTAGATGCCCCCGAACATGATGAACGCGCTCACGGGATCCAGGCTGAACGTCACCGGCAGGAGCAGCGCCACGGTGAGGGCGGGCCCGATGCCGGGCAGGACACCGACGGCCGTGCCCAACGTGACGCCGGCGAACGCCCACGCCAGGTGGGGCCCGGTGAGTGCGCTGGCAAAGCCCTCCGCAAGCAGTCGCAGTGTCTCGAGCATGAGCGTCGGCGTTCCTTGTCGCCGCCCGCTAGAGCCACCCGGCGAGCACGCCGGCCGGCAGCGCCAGGTCCAGCCATCGCACGAACACGACGTACGACGCGGTCGAGATGGCGAGGGCGAACACCACGTCGCGGATGGGATGACTGGCATCGAACGCGCGCGCCGTGACCCAGAAGAGCGCCGTTGACGCGATGATGAAGCCGGCGCGGTCCAGCAACAGCACATCGATGCCCGCCGCCACGGCAATCAGGATGACCGCTCGCCACCTGTCGGCCACGCCTGCCGCCGGGACGGGTGTCTCGCCCGCTCGCGCTCGCCAGCGCACCATCGCACCCGCGGACCACAGCGCGCTGGCGGCAAGCCCGAACAGGACGAACAGCGGATAGCGGCCCACCGCGGCCACCGAGGCGGCGCCGGCGGACGATCCGGTGCCGAGCCGGGCCAGGATCCCCTCGACGCGCGCCTCCTCCGCAGCCGAGAAGCGGGCGAACGCCGCGCCGGCCAGGTACCGGTCGTTCCAGCGGTACCGCGCGAGGGCCTCGTGCCATTGCGGCGATCGCACCATGGCCGCGGTCGTCTGCTCCAGGCGTTCGCGCTCGGTGGCGCTCACCCCGGGCGGCGCAACCACGGACCGCCAGTTCTCGATCTCGACGTCGACGCCCTGCTCGCGGAACGTCGGCACGTCCAGGTTCGGCAGCCGCTCGCCGCTCGAGATGGCCAGCGCCCGAACCGTCCCGGCCTCGATGTGGGGCGCCAGTTCGGCCAGTCCGTTGACGCCCACCGACACCTGTCCGCCGAGAATGGCCGAGAGCGACTCGCCTCCGCCCGAGAAGGCAATGTAGTTGACGCGGTTGGGCGCCACGCCCACGGCGTCGGCAAACAGCCCGGCCAGGATTTGATCCGTCCCGCCGGCGGATCCGCCACCCCACGAGATGGATTCGGGCCGGGTGCGAAAGGCATCAGTGAGATCGGCGAGCGATTGATACGGAGAGGCGGAAGGCACGACGACGACCTCCCACTCGCCGAGGAGCCGCGCGATGGGCGTCACCTCGCGCAGCGTCACCGGCGACTGGTGCGTCACCACCGCCCCCAGCATGATGAGCCCGGAGAGCATGAGCACGTCGCCGTTGCCGCGCTCTGCGCTGACGAACCGCGCCAGGCCGATGGTGCCCGCGGCGCCGGGAATGTTCTCGACCGACGAGGTGCCCACGAGTCCGGCGGCCTGCAGCACGGCCTGCATCGCGCGGGCGGTCTGATCCCACCCGCCGCCGGGCGCGGCCGGCGCGATGAGGCGCAGGTGCTGGTGGGCCGGTTGCGCGCTCGCGCTGGCCGACGCGAGAGCCAGCACGCCCCCGAGGAGCAGGCGGGCGCCTCTCACGGTTGCCCGGCCGGCCGGCGCGCGCCGGCTCCGCCGGGCAGGCTGGCGATGAACCGCTTCATCGGCGCGATCATCTGCGAGAACTCGGACGAGCCGCTGTGCCCGCGCTCCGAGTCGATGACGTGGATCTCGGCGCGCTTGCCGAGCGTCCGCATGATGTCCACGATCTCCTGACCGTAGGACGGCCGCACCGAATCGTCTGTCTTCGACGGCATCATCAGGACGGCGGCGCTGGTCAGCTTCAGCGCATCGGCCAGGCTCGCGCGATAGCCGCGCGAGTAGTCGCCGCGCTTCCAGCCGAGGTTCTGGTTGGCCAGGGCACGCGATTGGTACAGGTAATCGTTGGCGTCGATGTTCCGCTCGGCGTTCGCCAGCGCATTGGCCCAGAGCTCACCCTCGAACGCGAAGTTGTTGGTCACCTTGTCGTACGGTGACGCGCCGGGCACATCGGCCTGCTTGTCGTCGTTGAACGATGGCGCGTTGTTGTAGCTCCGCGACGAAGCCATGCCCGCGAGCGCCTGCCCGCGCGTCGGATACCGCCCGGTGCCGTCGTAGTCGCCGTCCTGCCAGTTCGCGTCGTTCATGATCGACATGCGACGGATGAAGTGGTCGAGCGCGTGCTGCGCCGGCGACCGCCCGCGCGCCACCACCGGAATGGCGCCATCGGCAAGGTCGGGGAACGTGCAGATCAGCTCCAGTGCCTGGTAGCCCCCCATCGACACGCCGGAGACCACCACCAGGTGCTTGACGCCCAGATGGTCGAGCAGCGCCTTGTGCACGCGAACCATGTCGCGGATGGAGAAGGTCGGGAAGCGCATCCCGTAGGGCTTGCCCGTGCGGGGGTCGCTGGAATGAGGGCCGGTGGTGCCCGTGCCCGGCTTCTTGTCGCGATGCCCTCCGGCCAGGGCCTGCGGACTGACGACGTAGAAACGATCCGTGTCGAAGGGCCGGCCCGGACCGATGAGCGCATCCCACCAGCCGGGGCGTTCCTGCGGATTGTTGGAGTATCGGCCGGCCGCGTGGGCGGTGCCGCCCATCCCGTGCAGGATGAGCACGCCGTTGCGGCCGTCAGGGGCGAGTCGACCGTAGGTCTCGTAGACCACGGTGATGGGACCGAGCGTCTGGCCGTTCTCGAGCACCATCTCGTTCGGCGACTCGGCGAACGTGAACGTCCGCGGCGTGACCACCGCCTGGCGAGCCGAGGGCCGCACCGCCCCGAGCACGACCAACACCGCCACTCCCACGACCCACGCGCCCCTGTTCATGGCCCACCTCCACGAAAACGCGCTCTCTTCCCGCGCTCAATGTATCATCCGGCGTCCCTCGTCCCGCCCGTACCAACCAGAAGGAGGACGTCCATGGCCAGCCTGTCGCCCGCCCTCGCCGAGCTTTCGAAGACCTTCAGCGGTCAGCTGCTCCAGCCCGACACCCCCGGGTGGGACGACGCTCGGCGCGTGCACAACGGGCTCGTGGACAAGCGGCCGGCGGTCATCGCGCAGTGCCGCGGCAGTGCCGACATCGCGGCCGCCGTGCGCTTCGCGCGCGAGCACGGTCTCGAGATCGCGGTGCGCGGCGGCGGCCACAACGTGTCGGGCCGCGCCACCGTCGACGACGGCATGATGGTCGACCTGTCGCCGATGCAATACGTGCAGGTGGATCCGGCCGCCCGTACGGCCCGGGTCGCCGGCGGCACCCGCTGGGGGCACTTCAATCTCGAGACGCAGGCCCACGGACTGGCGACCACCGGTGGCGTCGTCTCGAGCACCGGCGTCGGCGGGCTCACCCTTGGCGGCGGGCTGGGCTGGCTGATGCCGAAGCACGGCATGGCCCTCGACAACCTCCTCGACGTCGAACTGGTCCTCGCGGATGGCCGCATCGTCACGACCAGCGCCGACCAACACCCCGACCTGTTCTGGGCAGTCCGCGGCGGCGGTGGCAACTTCGGCGTCGCGTCGTCGTTCGGGTTCCGCCTGCATGAGGTGGGGCCCGTCGTGCACGGAGGCCTCGTGGCCTGGACGGCCGACCGCGCGCACGACGTGCTGCGCCTGTACCGCGATCTCGCCGCCACGGCGCCAGACGACCTGATGCTGGTCGCGGCGGTCCTGACCGGACCTGACGGCGTCACGAAGCTGGCGGCGATCGTGGCGGGCTACTTCGGGTCCGCCGCGGGCGCGGACGCGGCGCTCGCGCCGATCAAGTCGTTCGGTCAGCCGGCCATGGATGCGATGGGACCGATTCCGTACACGGCACTGAACGGCATGCTCGACGCGTCGTTCCCGCGGGGCGCGCGCAATTACTGGAAGTCGCATTTCTTTCCGGAGATGACCGACGGCGCCATCGACGGTGTCGTCGAAGGCGCCCTGGCGTGTCCGTCGCCGCTGGGGAGCGTCATCATCGAGCACTTCCACGGTGCGGTCGCGCGCGTCGCTCCCACCGATACCGCGTACGCCCTCAGGACCAGCGGCTTCAACGTCCTGGTGATGTCGGAGTGGCTGGCGCCGGGCGACGACGCAGTCAACACGAAGTGGGCGCGGGACACCTACGCCGCCCTCAAGCCGTTTGTCGGGCCCAGCCGCTACGTGAACTACCTCGACCACGACGACGCCGGGGATTCAGCGCTGGCGGCCGCCTACGGGCCGAACCTTGCGCGGCTGCGCACGGTCAAGTCGAAATACGACCCGGACAACGTGTTCCACCTCAACGTGAACATTCCCCCAAACGGAAAGTGAGACCGGCGAGCGTGCAGCATGGCAATGCCTACGTGCGGGTCAGCACCGCCGGGGTCTACCACGGAGGTCGCACCGACGCAGGCTCGCGGCCGAGCCTCGAATTCTCACAGGCCGGGCTGCCCGCGCACAAGCAGGGCCCCGTGACCATGACCAGGCGGACGCCGGGCACGGACCGCGACTCGCTCGTGACCGTCCGCATCGTGGCCGATGGCGCGTACCTGAAGATGTACGTGAACGAGCAGCGGGTGGCGAACGTGCCGAACGCCGCCTGCGCGCACGAACGCGCTCGTCTTCAGCGTGAGCTCGGCGTCCGACACGCATCCCGTGATGATTGGGCCAGTGCGCATTGCGGCTGGCGGACGTGACCTGTACGACGCGCTCGCCCGCGATGGGCGGGTGGCCACGCAGGGCATTCTCTTCGCCGTCGACAGCGACGTCATCCGTCCGGAGTCGACACCCACGCTCAAGGCGATCGGCGACATGCTGACGCGGCACAAGGACCTGCGGCTGAGCATCGAAGGCCATACCGACGCCGACGGCGAGGACACGCACAACCTCGATCTCTCGAAGCGCCGCGCGGCAGCCGTGAAGGCGTTTCCCGTCGCCACGTACGGGGTCGATACGGCGCGGCTCGAGACGGAAGGCTTCGGCGAGACACGCCCGGTGGCATCGAACACGTCACCAGAGGGCAGGCAGGAACCGGCGGGTGGAACTGGTCCGACAGGGACGCTGAGCGGCTTGCTCCAGGACCTCACGTCGTGGATCGCGTGCGCGCGGGACGAGCGCTGACGTGACCGTCAACGGGACTCACCTGCTCGCGCACGTGGCGCGGTTCCGCCGACCACTGCCCCGACCGCCACACCTCGGGCCTCAGCACGACCAGCACGGTGAGCACCTCGAGGCGGCCGATCCACATCGCGAGGGTCAGTGTCACGAGGCTCACCGGATGAAGATCCGCGTAGTGTGCCATCGGGCCCACCTGGTTGAAGCCGGGGCCGATGTTGCCCAGGCAGGCAATCGTTGCGGTCAGGCCGGTCACGATGTCGGCGCCCAGCGCAACGACCACGCCGGTGCAGATGGAGAACACGAGCAGGTAGAAGAGGAAGAACACCACCACGACCTGGAGAATCGGCTCGGGCACGACCCGTCCTCCCAGCTTCACCGGCAGGATGGCACGAGGGTGCAGCGTTCGGCGGAGGCTCAGGAGCGTGTAGCGCGCCAGCAGGACGTGCCGGACCACCTTCGGACCGCCGGAGGCTGAGCCCGCGCACCCGCCGATGAACATCAGGACCAGGAGCACCATCTTGGCCTGCTCGCTCCAGAGCTGGAAGTCCACGCTGGCATAGCCGGTCGTCGTCAGGATGGACAGCACCTGGAAGAGGGCCGTTCGCGTCGTGGGCACGATCCCTTCGCCGCTCCCGAGGGCCAGCACGAGCAGCACGGTCGCCACGGCCACGACCGTCGCGTACGCGCGCAGTTCGTCGTCGGCGGCGAGGATTCGGAAGTCGCGCCTGGCGAGCGCCCGGTACTGCAGCGCGAAGTTCGCGCCCGCCACGAACATGAAGGCGATGATGATCCACTCCACCGCCGGGTTCTGGTAGCCCCCGACCGATTGCGGGTGCGGCGAGAACCCGCCGGCTGCGAGCGTGGTCATCGCGTGGCAGACGGCGTCGAACAGCGAGAGGCCGGCCATCGACAGGGCCAGCACCTGCAGCAGCGTCAGGCCCGCATACAGGCGCCAGAGCAGCGAGGCGGTCCGGCGAATCTGCGGGCTCACCCTCTCCTCGCTCGGCCCCGGCGCCTCGGCGAAGAACAGCTCGCGCCCGCCGATGGCGAGGCGCGGCAGCACGGCGACGAAGAGCGCGATGACCCCCATCCCGCCCAGCCACTGGGTCATCGATCGCCAGAAGAAGATGCCACGCCCGAAGAGCGAGAAGTCGCGGAAGACGGTGGCCCCGGTGGTGGTGAGCCCCGACATCGACTCGAACAGCGCGTCGATGGGCCCCACGCCCACCCAGGCGTAGGGAATGGCCGCCAGGTGCGCGATGAGAAGCCAGGAGGCGGACACGACGGCCAGGCCCTCCACCCGGCGCATGCGCTCCACGGCCTCCTCGGCTGAGGTCCCTCCGGCGCGGCGCATCAGGTGCCCGAGCACCACGGTCACCACCGCCGCGACGGCAAATCCCTGCGCGTCGCGGAACTCGCGGTAGTAGAGCGCCACGGCCAGCGGCGCCAGGAACATGGCGCCGAAGAGGCGGACCAGCACGCCGCACAGGTGGACGACAAGGGAGTACCGCATCGGTGTGGGCGGGGACGCCGCTGGGTCAGGTGCTTTCGGGAGTGAAGTACAGCCGCACGCGATTGGACGCGTCCTCGGTGGAGAAGATCAGGATGCGATCGCCCGCCTGGATCACGTCGTCGCCGCGGGGCACGATGGCGCGGTCGCCGCGCACGATGGCGGCGACGATGGCGTCCTCGGAGGTGCCCATGTCCTTCAGCTGGCGCGACACGAACGAGGGCGAGACCGTCAGCTCGAACACGCGCGCTTCCCCGTGCTCGACGACGGCCAGCAGGCTGCTGGCGCCTCCGGTGATCTGGTGCAGGATCGACGCGACGGCGGCGCCGCGTGCCGAGATGGCCACGTCGATGCCGACGCGCTCGAACAGGCGGAGGTTCGCGGGCCGGCCGACCCGCGTAATCACTTTGGGCACGCCCAGCTGGCGGCCCAGGAGCGAGGCCAGCAGGTTCCGCTCATCGTTGTCGATCACCGACACCAGCACGTCGCTCCGGCCGACGTTCTCGGACTCCAGGAACTCCAGGTCGGTGCCGTCGCCGTTGAGCACGAGCGTCCGTTCGAGCGTCGCCGCCAGCATGGCGCCGCGGTCCGGATCGCGCTCGAGCACGCGGAGGTCGAGCGACGGGATCTGCTCCAGCCGCTGGGCGAGCTGCAGGCCGACATCGCCGCCGCCGATGATCGTCACCTGCAGCCGTCCGCCGCCCCGCGCCGGATGCAGCAGCGTCTCGACCGCGTGCATCGCATCGGGCGTCCCCATCACCACGACCTTGTCGCCGGCCTCCAGGCGCGTGGTGCCGCGCGGGACGAAGATGCGGCCGCCGCGCTTGACCGCCACGATGAGCGAGCCGCGCGGCAGGTGGAGCCCACCCAGGGTGGCGGCGGTCAGCGGCGAGCCCTCGTCGAGGCGGTACTCGAGCAGGCGGACGATGCCGCCGGCGAAGACCTCCGCGTCGATGGCGCCCGGCACGGTGACGATGCGCTCGATGTCGGCCGCGAGCTGGGCCTCGGGCCACACCACACGGTTGATGCCGAAGGCGGCAAGTCCCCCGCCCTTCTCCGAGGTGCCCAGGAACTCCGCCCGCGAAACGAGACAGATGGTCTGGGGGCGTCCCAGGCGGCTGGCCAGGGCACAGGCCACGATGTTGACTTCGTCCAGCCCGGTGGCGGCCACGAAGAAGTCGGCGGCATCCACGCCGGCCCGGGCGAGCACTTCTTCGCTGGTGCCGCTACCGAGGAGGAACTCCACGTCCATCGAATGGAAGAGGTCCGCGACCTCGGGATCGTGGTCGATGACGAAGACTTCGTGGTGGGCGGCGAGGGTCCTGGCGAGCGACGACCCGACCTGTCCGCCGCCCGCGATCACGATACGCATGCGGATCAGAAGCTCAGCGGGAGAGTAGCACGAGGGGCTAAGGTGACATTTGGTTGCATTCCAGTCGGCCCTGTGTGACGATGCGACACTCGGCTGTGAGGGTCATCTCTAACCCGCATCAATCACCACCGGGGAATGCATAGGTCAATACGCGCGAGGGAGACAGGGGAATGAGCCGACGGTGTGCGCTGGGGTGGGGAATCACGACCATGTGGGTGGCCGCGATGGCCGTCGGCCTTGCGGCGCAAGCCGCGCAGCAGCAGACACCGCGCGCGGTGGCCGCCAAGCTGAAGAACCCGGTTGCCGCGAACGCCGCCTCGGTCGCCACCGGCCAGCAGCTCTACCAGAAATACTGCCGCTTCTGCCACGGCGCGACGGGGCGCGGCGACAGCCCGTCGGCCCCCAAGGACATGAAGCCCTCGAACCTTGCCGACACCACCTGGGACCGCGGGTCGAGTGACGGCGAAATCTTCGTCGTCATCCAGGAGGGTGCGGGCCCCGACTTCAAGATGAAGGGCCTGAAGGGCAAGCTCAGCGATCAGGACACCTGGCACCTCGTGAACTACGTCCGCAGTCTTGGCGGTGTCGCGAAGTAAGCTCGGCGGCCGCCGGCTCGCCGTCGCCGTCCTGCTCGCCGCGGTCTGGGCGGCCGCGGCGGCCTGCAATTCGTCCGGCCGTGCCGAGCACCAGCAGGCCCAGCGCCTGGCGCAGCCGTCGCGCTGGGGCACGCCGTCGGTGTTCACCACGGCCCACCGCTCGGCCGGGGACGCCTTTCGCGCCTTCTTCGGCGTACGGCCCGAGGTCGAGCAGCCCGTGGCGTTCAGCCATCAGTTGCACCTCGAGAAAGAGCTCGTGTGCACGGACTGCCACGAGGGTGTCGAACGCGGGCCGGTCGCGGGCCTCCCCAGCGTGAACACCTGCATGATCTGCCACTCGCAGATCGCCACGGATCGGCCCATCATCCAGTCGCTCACCGCCATGCAGGAGAAAGGACTGGACCTGACGTGGCCGCGAGTCTACGGCTACACGCGCGAGGCGCACGTGCGTTTCGAGCACGCGCCGCACATCCGCGCCGGCGTGGACTGTTCCACCTGTCACGGCGACATGAAGCAGCAGACCGTGGCCCGGCGCGTGGTGGAGATGGACATGGCCTTCTGCGTGAACTGCCACAAGACCAAGCAGGCGTCGAACGACTGCCTGACCTGCCACTACTGATTTCAGCCCCCCGATGACGCCCATGGATCGCCGACGGTTCCTGAAGGTCACCGCCATCACGGGCACCAGCGCCGCGCTGGCCAGCTGCGGGCACCCCGAAAACCAGATCATCCGCTTCGTGCCCGAAGAGGAGCTCACGCCGGGCATCGCGGTGTGGAAGCCGAGCGTGTGTCCCCTCTGCAGCGCGGGCTGCGGGGTGCAGGCCCGCGTCATGGACGGCGACGCCGAGGTGTTCAGGAACGGCCAGCCCGGCGTCACGCGCATGGGCCTCGCCCGCAAGCTCGAAGGTGATCCGGCACACGCCGTCAGCCAGGGCCGGATCTGCGTGCGCGGCCAGGCCGCGCTGCAGGTGACCTACCACCCCGATCGCATCGCCACACCGCTGCGCCGCACGGGCGAGCGCGGCAGCGGCACGTTCCAGGAAGTCTCGTGGGACGACGCGCTGGCCGACCTGGTTGGCCGGATCGACTCGCTGGCCGAAGGCGGCCAGGCGGGCGCCCTCGCGTTTCTCGGCCGTCCCCGGTCCGGCCGCCGGCAGGAGCTGGTCGCCGAGTTCCTGCGAGGGCTCGGCGCGCCGGCGCCCGTCTCGTTCGAGCTGTTCGACGATGCGGTGGCGAGGCACGCCAACGAACTCAGCTTCGGCCGCTACCAGCTGCCCACGCTGGACCTCGCACGCACGCGTTATGTGATTGGTTTCGGGGCAGACTTCCTCGGCACGTGGAACTCGCCGGTGGCGCAGACCGTGGCCTACGGCCGCATGCGTCAGGGTCAGCCGGGTGCGCGTGCGAAGTTCGTGCAGGTGGAACCGCGCGTGTCGCAGACCGGGGCGAGCGCGGATGAATGGGTGGCCGTCAAGCCCGGCACCGAAGGTGTGGTCGCCCTCGGCCTGGCGCACGTGATCATGCGAGACGATCTCCGCCCTGCGACGGCCGCAGGCCGCGCGGGCGCGCTCGTGGACGGATGGGCGTCTGGCCTGCCGGCATTCGCCCCGGCCGAAGTCGAGCAGCGCACCGGCGTGCGAGCCGCGCGCCTCGAGCGCCTCGCGAAGGAATTCGCCGCCCACGGCCCAGCCGTGGCGGTGATTGGCGGCGCGGCGCTGGCGCACGCCAACGGCGCGGCGCAGGCACTCGCGGTGAACGCGCTCAACGCGCTCGTCGGCAGCATCGACGCGCCCGGCGGCATCTCGTTCACCCCGACCGCTACCCCACTGGCACGGCCCGCCCGCTCGCTGCGGGACCTGGTGAGCGCGTCGCCGGCACCGCAGATGCTCCTGCTGGACGAGGCCAATCCGGTCTTCGCGACCCCGCCGGCGGCAAAGGTGGCCGACGCGCTCCGGAGGATCCCGTTCATCGTCTCGTTCGGGTGCTTCCTCGATGAGACCAGTACGCTCGCGGATCTCATCCTCCCCGATCACTCGTTCCTCGAATCGTGGACCGAGTCGTGGCCGGAATCGGGTGTTGCCGAGGCTGTTGCGACCACCGCGCCGCCTGCCATGCGCCCGCTCTATACCACGCGCGCCATGCCCGATGTGCTGCTCGAAGTGGGACGCCGGTTGAAGCGCCCGCTCGACCCGCCGCTCCCGTGGCAGACCTTCGAGGAGATGGTGCAAACGCCGAGGGAGATTGCCGACACGGCGCCACCCGCGCGTGCCACCGCCGCCTCCCCCGTGCAGTGGACGGATGCCACGTTCGACGGGGACGCGGCGACGTACCCATTCCACTTCCTGCCCTACGCGTCGCAGGCGCTTTACGACGGATCGCTGGCGCACCTGCCCTGGCTGCAGGAGCTGCCCGATCCCATCACCACCGCGATGTGGTGCTCGTGGGTCGAGATCAACGCCCACACCGCCGAGCAACTCGGCATCGCACAGGGTGACCTGGTGGAGGTCACCTCGGCGCACGGCTCGGTGCGGGCGCCGGCCCTCCTCTCTCCCGGCATCGGTCCCGACGCCGTCGCGATGCCCGTGGGCCAGGGGCACGACACGTTCACGCGCTACGCCAGCGGGCGCGGCACCAACCCCGTGCGCGTGCTCGCGCCCATCGAGGAGCCGGGCACCGGCGCGCTGGCCTGGTCGGCCACGCGGGTGAAGCTGGCGAAGGTGGGCGGTCCGGATGGCAGCCTGGTGCTGTTTGCCGGGGCCACCCGCGAGCGTCCCGAACACCACGGAAGAGGGTGAGGATGGCACATCGCTGGGGCATGGTCGTGGATCTGGACCGCTGCACGGGCTGCGAGGCCTGCGTGACGGCCTGCCACGCCGAGAACAACATACCCACCGTGGGCGCCGAGGAGGCCGCGCGCGGGCGCGCCATGCACTGGATTCGCGTCGAACGCTATTGGGAGGGCGAGTTCCCCGAGGCACGCGTGAAGTTCCGGCCGGTGCTGTGCCAGCAATGCGACAACGCGCCGTGCGAGGCCGTGTGCCCCACCTACGCCAGCCACCAGACGGACGAGGGGCTGAACGCGCAGGTCTACAACCGCTGCATCGGCACGCGCTACTGCGCCAACGCCTGCATGTACAACGTGCGGTTCTTCAACTTCTTCCACCCCCAGTGGGAGAAACCGCTGCAGCTGCAGTTGAACCCCGACGTCTCGCTGCGCGAGGCGGGCGTCATGGAGAAGTGCACGTTCTGCGTGCAGCGGATCAAGGCCGCCAAGTCGGGCGCGAAGGCCGAGAAGCGCGAACTGGTGGATGGCGCCCTGCAGCCCGCCTGCGCCCAGGCGTGCCCGGCCGGCGCGCTCGTCTTCGGCGACCTGAACGACCCCGAGAGCCGCGTGGCGCGCCTGGCGGAGTCGCCACGAGGCTCGAAGCTCCTCGAGGAGCACGGGGCCGAACCCAAGATCACCTACCTCCAACGGCAGGGGTGGCATGAACCGGACGCGCAATAACCCGCTGGCCGACGACCTGGTCCGCCCGCTCTTCCACACCTCCGTGTGGTTCTACGGGGCCGTGCTGGTCCTGGCGACGGTGGTGCTCGCGGGCGCGGCCGCCTGGGGCTATCAGCTCTGGTACGGCATCGGCGTGGCGGGCATCAACTGGCCCGTGTTCTGGGGCTTCTACCTCACCAACTTCGTGTTCTGGATCGGCATCAGCCACGCGGGCACGCTCATCTCGGCCATCCTGCGCCTGGTGAACGCGCGGTGGCGCCGGCCCGTCACGCGCTGCGCCGAGGTCATCACGGTGTTCGCGCTGATGATTGGCGCCCTGTTCCCCATCATCCACCTGGGCCGACCCTGGCTGGCCTTCTGGCTGGCGCCGTACCCGAGCGCGCGCGAGATCTGGCCGAACTTCCGCTCGCCGCTCGTGTGGGACTTCTTCGCCATCAACACCTACCTCACCGGCAGCCTGATGTTCCTGCTGCTGCCGATGATCCCGGACTTCGCGCTCGTGCGCGACCGGTCCACGGGCTGGCGCAAGCGGATCTACGGCGCGCTCGCCCTCGGGTGGCAGGGCACCACCAAGCAGTGGCACCGCCTCGAGGCGGGCATGCAGATCATGGCCATCGCCATCATCCCGGTGGCGGTCTCGGTGCACACCATCGTGTCGTTCGACTTCTCGATGGCCACGGTGCCGATGTGGCACTCCACCATCTTCGGGCCCTACTTCGTGGCCGGCGCCATCTTCAGCGGCATCGCGGCGCTCATCATCGCGATGGCGGCGCTTCGGAAGCTCCTGCACCTCGAGTCCTACCTGCACCCGGTGCACTTCGAGAACCTCGGCAAGCTCCTGCTGCTGATGAGCCTGCTCTGGGCCTACTTCGTCTTCGCCGAGCGCCTCACGGTGTGGTACGGCAACGAGCCTTCCGAGATGGCGGTCTTCTGGGCCACGCAGCGCGGCGACTACGCGCCGCTCTACTGGACGATGGTCATCTGCAACTTCGTGATCCCGTTGCCGATTCTCGCGCTGCGCCAGCTGCGGACCATTGCCGGCACGGTCGTCGCCTCGTTCGCCGTGCTGGTCGGCATGTGGCTCGAGCGCTTCCTCATCATCGTGCCGTCCCTGGGGCACAAGCAACTGCCCTACAGCTGGAGCTCGTACGCACCGCAGCCTGTCGAGATCATCATCATGATCGCGACGTTCGCGGCCATGGTGCTGCTCTACATGCTGTTCTCGAAGTTCGTGCCCATCATCTCGATCTGGGAGATGAAGGTGGGCAACCAGCCACATCCGCCGGTGGTCACGACGGACGAGGACGAGCTGGCCGGGCTGTGGAGGGCGCGGCCATGAAGGCGGTCTATGCGCTCTATACCGATCCGCACGCCGCGCAGCGGGCCGTGGACGAACTCCGCGCGCTGGGCGTGGCCGAGCGCGACATCGTCGTGATGTCGTCCGAGCCGTTCGAGGAGTACGAGTTCAGCCACCGCGACAAGGCGACGTGGCTGCACTGGATCGCGGGCGGGGGCGGGCTCACCGGGCTGATCCTGGGCTACCTGCTCACCTCGACCACCCAGAAACTCTGGCCGCTCCCGACCAGTGGCATGCCAATCGTCGCGACCTGGCCCAACACGATCGTCGTCTTCGAGATGACGATGCTCGGGGCGATCCTCGCCACGGTGACTGCGCTCTTGATCACGGCCAGCCTGCCAGGCCGGCTGTCGAGGCTCTACGACCCCGCCATCACCGAGGGCTACATCCTCGTCGGCGTGGACGGGCCGTCGGAGGAACTGGCCGCCCGTCTCGACCGCGCGCTGGCCTCGGTCGCGGGTGGGCAGGTGAAGACCATCGCCTGATTCCCTCAGTCTTCCTTCCAGGGGTTGTTCGCGAACACGGCCACCTCGGGCCACAACACGCGGCGCGGCATGTCGAGCGCCGCCATGATGGTCCGCGCGATGTCTTCCGCATACAGCTTGTTGGGGTTGTTGCGCCCCGTCCTGCCGCCCCAGTTGGTCTGCACCTCGGACGGGCACACCGAGATGACGCGGATGCCGTGCGGCCTGAGCTCGGCCTGCCAGCACTGGCTGATGCCGCGCACGGCCCACTTGCTGGCCGCATAGACGGTCCCGCGCGCCGCGCCTTTCATGCCCGACGTCGAGGCGATGTTCACGATGTCGCCCTCGCCCTGCGTCTTCAGCATCGGGACGACCCGGTTGGTGATGTCCACCAGGCCGAAGACGTTGGTGTCGAACATCGTCTTCATGGCGTCGAGGTCGATGTCGCCGATCTCCGCGGCGTAGCCGAAGGCCGCATTGTTGACGAGGACATCGATGCCACCCATGCGGGCCTGGCAGGCGTCGACCGCCTTCGCGTTGTCGGCGCCGCTCGACACGTCGAGGCGCAGCCCGTGGGCGCCGGTCTCGCGCGACACCTGCTCGATGAGCCGCTCGTCGCGTCCCGTGAACACCACCTGATGCCCGGCCCTGCTGGCCAGGGCCACCGTCGCGGCGCCAATGCCCTGGCTGCCGCCCGTAATCAGAAACCGTCGTCCCGCCATCGCCCCTCCTGTCGCCTTCGGTCCCGATTCTAGTCCCTGACGGGCCCGAGCACCTTGAACCCGTGGGACGTGACAAAGGTTGTCCCACGCGGCGCCAAACCTGGACACGCCGCTTCACATCTGGCCCGAAGATCGCACAAAGCCGGAAGGGCGGATGAGGCACGCAACTTGCTCTGATGGACGGTAGCGAGGAGCCAAGTCATCTTTCTCCTCTGACTTTTCACTTCAGCTCCGCTGAAGGGGGAGGGCGCCGTGGGACCGTTGAGAGAGCTGCTGGCCAGCGATCATCGACAGACGCTGGAGTTCTTCTTCCTGGGGCTGCGCGAGGTCTCGGACCCGAACGTGGATCGGCAGGAGCTGCTCTACAACGCCAGCGTCCTGGCCCACTTCGCGCAGGTGTCCACACGCGCCGCGGTCGACCTTCCCACCCCGGGCACGCTGGGCGACGTCTTCGATCAGTTCGTGTTCGACACCAGCCTGCACGGGGATGGCGGCATGATGGAAACCGCGGGCGCGCAGTGCCTCCTGCTGGCGGGCTTCTTCGAGGACCAGATGCGGCACCGGCACAAGATCCGCTGGTATGCCGAGCTCGGCTCGGGCTTCTACCATCGGGCCGCGTCGCACGAGGCCACGGCGCAGAAGGCACGGCTGCTCGAGGGCATGGCACAGCGGTTCGAGCCGTGGCGTCAGCGCCACGCGCACCTGGGCCGCGAGCTGCGCGACCAGCCCTACCTGCTGACGCCGCCGCCGTCGCCGCCGCCCACGATCATGTAGTGGGCGGCACGGCACAGCGACC
>Ga0209706_10000041_pt1 | contig 58239 bp, 55 predicted proteins | sample PPLLaktember2015_6_FD_187263 | JGI IMG/M metagenome (GOLD analysis project Ga0209706, IMG submission 187263) | Freshwater sediment microbial communities from Prairie Pothole Lake near Jamestown, North Dakota, USA - PPLs Lake P8 Core (1) Depth... | ecosystem: Environmental > Aquatic > Freshwater...
GCCCCGCGCAGCCGCTCCAGCTCTACGAGTTCGAGGGCTGCCCCTTCTGCCGCAAGGTGCGCGAGGCGCTCTCGATGCTCGATCTCGAGGTCGACGTGTTCCCGTGTCCCAAGGGCGGCGAGCGCTTCCGCCGCGATGTGGTCCGCATGGGCGGGAAGGCGCAGTTCCCCTACCTCGTCGACCCGAACACGGGCAAGTCGATGTACGAGTCCGACGAGATCGTCCGCTACCTGTTCAGCGAGTACGGCGATGGGAACGTGCCGTGGGTGCTGAACCTCGGCCCGCTGACCACGGCGTCGGCGGGGCTGGCGGGCGCGCTGCGGCCGGGCCTCGGCACCCACTACCGGAAGGCGCGCGCCCCGGAGCGGCCCCTCGAGCTGTGGAGCTTCGAAGCCTCGCCCTACTGCCGCATCGCACGCGAGGCGCTCTGCAGCCTGGAGCTGCCCTACCGGCTGCACAACGTCGCGAAGGGAAGCCCGAACCGCGAAGCGTTCGTCGAGCGCTCGGGGCGCATGATGGTGCCCTACCTGGCGGACCCCAATACCGGGGTGGAGCTGTTCGAATCCGCGGACATCGTCGCCTACCTGGAGCGCACCTATGCCGAGTAGCGCGGGCGGGCCCGCGGCGTTCTAGACTCCGGCTCCATCGAGCCGGAGGGCCCCCGTGAAGTTCGCGTTGTTCTACGAGATCCCGGTGCCGAGGCCCTGGGGCCGCGAGAGCGAGCTCGTCGCGTTCAAGAACGTGCTCGAGCAGGCGGAGCTCGGCGACCGCATGGGCTTCCACGCCTTCTGGACGGTGGAGCACCACTTCCTCGAGGAGTTCTCCCACTGCTCGAACCCCGAGGTGCTGTACGGCGCCGTGGCCGCGCGCACGAAGCGCATGCGCATCGGCTACGGCGTACGCCTGGCGCCGAAGCCCTACAACCACCCCGTGCGCTCGGCGGAGTCCGCGGCGGTGCTCGACCTGCTCTCCGACGGCCGCGTCGACTTCGGCACCGGCCGCTCCTCGACGCGCCTCGAGCTGGAGGGCTTCGGCATCCACCCCGACGACACCCGCGAGATGTGGCAGGAGGCGCTCGAACACATCGTCGGCTGCTGGACCAACGAGTACCACGAGTTCGCGGGCAAGCACTGGTCGATGCCGCGGCGCCGCGTCCAACCCAAGCCGCTGCAGGACCCGCATCCGCCGATCTTCGGCGCCACCGGGAGCGACGACGGCCACCAGCTGATGGGCGAGCTCGGCATCGGCGTCTGCTCGTTCAGCGTGGCGGCGCCGCCCGAGGACGTGAAGCGGCGCCTCGACATCTACCGCAAGGCGCTCGCCGGCTGCACGAAGCCCCTCGGCCGCACGATCAACGCCCAGGCCGCGGCCTTCACCATGGTGAACTGCGCGCCGACGAAGCAGGAGTCCTACGACGTCTCGCGCGAGTCGTTCGTCTGGTACGTGAAGCGCTCGGTCGAGCTGATCAGCTCCGTGGCGAGCTGGCTCGAGGAGATGAAGCGGGAGCTCGGCACCTACGCCTACCTCGAGGTCGCCAAGCAGGCGGTCTCCGCCGGCGCCCACCAGGCGCTGAACTTCGAGTGGCTGCGCGAGCAGAAGTGCGTGCTGGCCGGCGATCCCGACGAGGTCCTCGAGACCGCCCGCGCCTACGAAGCCGCCGGCGTCGACCTGCTGCTCTGCCTGGTGAACCCCTACGCCATCCCCCACGACAAGGTCCTGCAGACCATCGAGCTGATGGGCAAACACGTCCTCCCGGAGTTTGGCTAGGCGGGGACGGGGAGAGGGGACGGAGTCAACTAATCAACTAACACCACCCACGGGGAGACTTAGTTGATTAGTTGACTCCGTCCCCTCTCCCCGCGACCTCGCGGAGGATGCGGAGGGGGCCGGCGGCGCGGATGCGGGCGAGCTGGGCGTCGTCGAAGGCGAGCAGCGCGCCGGCGAAGCCCAGGGCGTTGACGGGAGCGCCTTCGAAGAGCGCGCGGCGGCGGGGGATCACGAGCAGCCAGCGCGAAGTGGCGACGAGGTTGTAGGGGCCGGCGGGAGCGGCGTCGGCGGCGAAGCCCAGGCTGCCGAGAGCGGCGCGGTAGCGGGCGTGGAGGGCGTCGGGGCCGAGGCCTTCGACGCGCTCGGCGACGCAGCGGAACGGGAGGCGGCCGCCCTCCAGCAGCGGCTCCGTCGCCAGCAGCGCCGGCCCTTCGCCGAGCGGCGCGGGGACGAGCTGCAGGTGCTTGTGGCGCTGGCTCGCCCCCGCGCCCGGGCCGGAGTTGTAGGCGACGAAGGCGGGCCCCTCGGCGAGGCACGCGGCCAGCGCCTCGAAGTCCGCCTCCCCGAGGTACGCCTCCTGCTCCTCGAAGGCGCGCGTCACCACCAGCGCGTGGCGCGGCAGGATCGGGAACTTGTTCAGCACGCAGGAGTGCGTGTCGGAGACATGGGCGACGAAGAGCTCGGGCTCGGGCACGGCGAAGGGATCGACCCCCTCGCGGCGCTGGGCGGCCGCGTGGCGCTGCTTGCGCGGCTCGCCGCCGAGCACGTGCACCAGGAAGCGCACGCCCTCCTCCTCCACCCACTCGCGACGAGTGGTGATCGGCTGGAGCGCGCCGCAGGCCAGCGCCGAACGCGAGCGCGCGTCGATCTCGGGCCAGAGCGAGCCGGCGCGCAGGCGGACGCTCACCCCGCCCCGAACTCCTCGGCGCCGTGGTTGGCGATCGCCTCGATCCACCACTTCGGCACCTGGGCCATCAGCGTGTTCAGGTCCCAGTAGTCGCGCCACAGGCGGATCTTCCCGCCGGCGACCTCGTGGATGGTGACGAAGGGGTTGCGCATCGACTCGCCGCTGGCGAAGTGCCAGACCTCGGTGTGCTCGAACACCACGGTGTCGCCCTCCGCCACCATGCGGTGGAAGTGGTGCTCGAAGCGCTCCACGTGGTCGAGGCCGATGCGGAGGCGCCGCACGACGTTCGCCGGCCCGCGGGCGCCCGGATCCGGCGCGGGGACGTCTTCGTAGTGGCAGTCCTCGGCGAGGCAGGCGGCGACGCCGTCCCAGTCCTTCCGGTAGAGCGCCTGCCAGAGCCGCTCGACCGCGCGCTTGTTCTCGGCGAGAACCGCCTCCGCTACCACTGGAGCTCCGCGGGGAGGAGCTCCCCGACCAGCGGCTCGTAGTATCCCCGCAGCGCCGGCCAGGACGGCCGCTCCTCGCTCTTCGAGTAGAGGTCGTAGGGATTGAAGCGGCGCACCGCCGCCCGCTTCTCGTCGTCCTCGGGCGCGAGCAGATGGGCGTAGGCGCCGTGGCTGTGCCAGGCGTAGAAGGAGTGGTAGCGGATCACCGCGAGGGCCGGCGGCGGCAGGTAGGGCCGCAGCACGTGGTAGAGGTACTCGTCGTGGCCCCAGGAGAGCAGCAGGGCGTCGAGGCCGCAGCCCTCCCGATAGATCCCGCAGGGGGTCGCATAGGCGGGCACCGACGCGTCCGGATTCGCGGCAAAGAGCTCGGCGTGCACCACGCGCGGGTCGAAGGCGCAGCCCACCGGGAAGGTGTCCCCGACCACCGCCCACTGCGGCTCGCCGAACAGGCACAGCACCTTGCCGAGGTCGTGCACCAGGCCCGTCAGCACGAGCCAACGCGGCTCACCGGCCGCGCGCAGGGCCTCTGCGGTCTGCAGCGCGTGGCCCTGTTGCGTCGCCTCGAGGTCCGGGTCCGACTCGTCCACCAGCTCCGCCAGCGCCTCGAAGGCCTGCCAGACGCCCATGCGCCGGCGCCGCAGCGGCAGATACTCGTCCCGCTTCGCGCGCACGAAATCGACCGTCTGGTGCGCGTGGTTCAGCCGATAGAGCTCGCGCACTGCCGGCCGGGCGCCCGCGTAGTCGCGGAAGGCGGACTCGGGCTTCGCGACGGACGTCGGCTCCACGGCCGACGAGTCTACCCCCGCCTAGAACTCGACCGCCAGCGCCGTGGTGAAGCGCTGCTGGAAGATCCCCTTGTGGTTCGTGATGGCGCGCTCGTAGGCGAGGCTCCAGGTGACCCGCTCCGTCAGCTTGATGTGACCGCCCACCGCCGCGGTGATCAGGTCGAGGTTGTCGACGCCCTGCGAGCCCAGGTTGGCGATGTCGGCGCCCTCGAAGCGCCCGGTGCCGAGCGCGTCCTGCACCACGCCGAGCGGCAGCGACCCGTGCTTGAGCAGTACGGGCATCTCGCCGTTGCCCGACTCGATCCAGCGGATCCCCGAGATCTGGACGAAGGGGGAGAAGCGCGGGTGGACCGCGTAGTCGGCGTAGAGGTGATAGAAGACGTTGCTCGAGTTGTCGCCGCCGTCGATCGGAATGTTCCCGCCGAGGCCGCCGATCAGGTGGAAGCGGCCGAGCGCCCAGGCCGCCGAGAGCGACGGGATCACCAGCCCGTCGCCGTGGTCCTGGTAGTTGTCGGTGCTGCCCGAGTCGAACTCGAAGCGCAGCGCGGGCGACACGTAGATGCCTCGCTCCTCGTCCTCGAAGAGCAGGTACTTGAAGCCGGCCCCGAGGTTCAACCAGCCCTGGGTGTCGTCGAGCAGCGGGTTGTCGGGCCGCCTCCACATGAACCCGTCCTTCGTGGCGATGAACGCCAGCCGGTCGGTCAGCGCCGCGCGGAGCTGGAGCGCCGCCACGTGGGCGTCGCCGCCCTGGAATGCCGACTTGTTCGGGAAGTCGTGGTAGACGTAGTAGGGATAGGCGCCCGTCGTGATGAAGGGATCTTCGAAGAGGTAGGGCTGCACGATCGGCTTGTGGAAGCCGTCGGGCCGGCCCGAGCGCCCGCAGCGCACGTCCGGGAACCAGGTGCAATCCTCGGCGGGCTCGCCCGCGGGCCCGGGCTCGGGCTCCACTTCCGCCGCAGCAGCCGCCCCGAAGCCGAGTGCCAGGGCGATCACCGCCACCTGCCAGGTCCTGCGTCCACGCATGGCCATCCCTCCTGGCAGGCCGTTTTGCAAGGCGCGTTCCGCGATGAGCGCACGCCGAACGCCCGTCTCCGCAGCCCGGACGGGGCGTCGCGCCTCGCCTCCCGGAAGACGCCTGAGGCGGGCTGCCCTAGCTCAGGCCGAGCAGCTCCGGAATCTGGCGCAGGTCCTCGACGACGTGATGGGGCTCGCCGGCCTCACCCTCCGCGGACCCGGGCGCCTCGCCCTCGCCGTCGCGGATCAGCACGGTGCGCATGCCCAGGCGGCGCGCGCCGGCCACGTCGTGCACCCGCGAGTCCCCCACGAACACGCTCTCCTCCGCGCGCGCCCCGGCCTTCGCCAGCGCGAGCTCGAAGATCGCCGCGTGGGGCTTGCAGGAGCGAGCGGCCTCGGAGCTGGTCCAGGCGTCGAGCGAGCCGCGCAAGCCGGCCCGCTCGAGCATCGGCTCGAGGTAGTCGTCGTCGATGTTCGAGACGATCGCCGCGTGCAGGCCGGCGGAGCGCAGGCGCGCCAGCATTTCCTTGCAGCCCGGGCGCAGCGCGAAGCCCTCGCGCACCAGGTCGCGCTGGGCCTCGTGGAACCACTCCAGATCGGCGGGCGACGCCGCGGCCCCCAGCTCGGCGGCGAAGCGACGGAAGTTGTCCTGGAACAGGTCCTTGTGGAGGTAGTACGGCCGCGGATTGAACTCGCGCCAGCTGGCCGCCGCCGCGCGCTTCCAGGCGCGGCCGACCTCGCCGGGCGCGACGCGCACCCCCAGCCGCGCCAGCGCCTCCGCGAGGAGCGGGCGGAACGCGCGACCCTGCACCTCCCGATAGCTGAAGAGGGTGCCGCCGAAGTCGAACAGCACGGCGCGCGGACGCATCCGCGGGATCGTATATCATCCCGACCGATGTTGGACCCGCGAATCTTGAAGGAACGCCGCGAAGAGATCCTCGAGAGCTGCCGGCGGCGACACGTCGGCAGCGCCGACGTCGACGCCGCGATCGCGCTGCAGGAACGCCTGGCCGCGCTCCAGACCGAGCTCAACGAGGCCGGCCGCCGCCGCAACGAGCACCAGGACGCCGGCAAGCGCAAGCTATCGCCCGAGGAGCGCGCGGCCCACGGCGCGGAGGGGCGCCGCCTCAAGGAGGAGGTCGCGCGCCTCGAGGCCGAAGTGGGCGCCGCTCGCGGCGCGCTCGACCGGGTCGTCGCCCTGCTGCCCAATTTCCTCCACCCGGAGGTCCCGGAGGGCGGCGAGGAGGACGCGCGCGAGGTGCGGCGCGTCGGCGAGCCGCCGCGCTTCGACTTCGCGCCGCGCGACCACGTCGCCGTCGCCGAGGGCCTGCAGGGCATCGACTTCGAAGGCGGCGCCCGGGTGGCGGGCCAGAAGTGGTACTACCTGAAGAACGACCTGGTGCTGCTGGAGCTGGCGCTCCAGCGCTACGCCCTCGACGTGCTGCTCGAGGACGGCTTCACGCCGTTCGTGACGCCCGACGTCGCGCGCCCCGAGATCGTGGACGGGCTCGGCTACAACCCGCGCGGGCCCGAGACGCAGATCTACTCCCTGGCCAACGCAGATCTGTGTCTGGTGGGGACCGCGGAGATCACGCTCGGCGGCCTGCTCGCCGACGCGATCCTCGAGGAGGAAGGCCTGCCCCTCAAGTACGCGGGCCTCTCTCACTGCTTCCGGACCGAAGCCGGCTCCCACGGCCGCGAGAGCAAGGGGCTCTACCGGGTGCACCAGTTCACGAAGGTGGAGATGTTCGCCTTCACGCGGCCCGAGGACTCGGAGGCCATGCACGCGCACCTGCTTGCGCTGGAGGAGCGCATCTTCCAGGGCCTCGAGATCCCCTACCGCGTGCTCGACATCGCGGCCGCGGACCTCGGCGCGCCGGCCTACCGGAAGTTCGACCTCGAGGCCTGGATGCCGGGCCGCGGCGAAGCGGGAGCCTACGGCGAGGTGACCTCGACCTCGAACTGCACGGACTACCAGGCGCGCCGGCTGCGCGTGCGCTTCAAGCGCAAGGGCGGCAAGCGCACCGAGCTGGTGCACATGCTGAACGGCACGGCGGTGGCGAACTCGCGGGCGATCGTCGCGCTGCTCGAGAACCACCAGCGCGCCGACGGCAGCGTCGCCGTCCCCAAGGCGCTCCAGCCCTACGTCGGCCGCGACGCGCTGCGCCCGCCGCGCTGAGCCGCGGAGCTACGCCGCCCGGCGCTCGGGGCTGAAGCGCACCTGCATCTCCGTGCAGGAGCGCACCAGCGCGGCGGGCTTCACCACCGGGCCGCCGTTCGAGAACTCCATGTCCGGCAGCCGGCGCAGCAGCTCGCGGAAGGCCACCCGCATCTCCATGCGGGCCAGGTTGGCGCCGAGGCAGAAGTGCGTGCCCACGCCGAAGCCGAGGTGCTGGGGATTGCGCTCGACCTTGAAGCTGTCGGCGTCCTCGAAGACGTCTGCGTCGCGGTTGGCCGAGGGGTAGATGATCAGCAGCTGTTGCCCCTTGCGGATCTGCTTGTCGCGCAGCGCCACGTCCTGGGTGGCGGTGCGCGCGAAGGAGTGCACCGGGGAGACCATGCGCACCATCTCCTCGACGGCGGCGGGGATCAGCGAGGGGTCGTCGATCAGCTTCTGGCGCTCGCCGGGGTTCTCGATCAGGAGCTGCATGCCGCCCGAGATGCCGTTGCGCGTGGTCTCGTTGCCGGCCACGAGCAGGATGGTGAGGAGCATGAGCAGCTCGTCCTGGGCGAGGCCCTGCTGCTCGGCGCTCTCCAGGCCGGGGATCTGGCGGCGCTGGAACTCGGTCAGCACGCCGCCGTCCTTGGCGTTTGTCAGGATGCTGACGAGGTCGTCGCGCGGATTGGCCCGGCGGTCCTCGATGATGCGCTTCAGGTAGCCGGAGTACTCCATGAAGGCCATCCCGGCGCGCGCCATCACGGCGGGGTCCTTGCTGCCATCCGCCAGGATCATGTCGTCGGACCAGCGGTGGAAGGTGTCGTAATCGCTGCGCGCGATGCCCATCATCTCGGCGATCAGCTTCAGGGGCAGCGGCACCGCGATGCGGGTGACGAAGTCGCAGGCGCCGAGCGGTGCGACGGCGTCGATCGCCTCGGTGGTGATCTCGAGGAACGAGCGCTCGAGCACGCCCACCATGCGCGGCGTGAAGCCCCGGTTGATGAGACGGCGCAGCATCGAGTGGCGCGGCTCGCCCTCGTCGATCAGCCCGATCTTGGCCGGCGTCCCCGGACGCACGCCGAACTCCGACGTGAAGAGCTCCTGGTGCTTCGAGACGTACTCCACCTCCTCGTACTTGCTGACCAACCAGAGATTGTCGGGCTCGGACCAACGCACCGGCTCGTTCTCCCGCAGCCAGCGCAGCCGTTCGGGCATCCCGGCGTCCCAGCTCTCGGGGGCCAGATAGGGGACGTCGACGTGCATGACGGAGCTCCTCTCAGCGGTCGGTGGGGTCGGGGAACAGCGTGGCCACGAGCCGGCGCAGGAAGCGGGTCTGGCGTGCGAGGGCGGGCTCGGCGAGCAGGTCCTCGCCGCGCGCTCCGCGGTAGAGGTCGGCGACCGTGAAGTAGCCGACCACGACGTGGTACATGGCGAGCACCAGCAGCGGGACCTGCTCGGGGGTCCAGCGGCGAGCGGCCGGGTCGGCCTCGATCAGCGCCTCGGCGCGCTCGAAGGCGGGACCGATGAAGCGCTCGACCATCGGCGTCAGGCGCTGCCCGCCCGCGAGGGTCTCCTGGAGCAGCAGGCGCGGGAGGTGCGGCCTGCGCGCCAGCAGCGCCATCACCTCCGTCACCAGGCGGTCGCGGTCGGGGCGGCCCGCCGCGTCCCCCTGCGCCGCGCTGGCCAGCAGCCCGAGCACGGGCCCGACGCTGCGCTCCAGCACCGCGCCGTAGAGCGCCTCCTTGCTCTCGAAGTGGTTGTAGAGGCTCGGGGCGCGGACCCCGACGCGATCCGCCACGTCGCGCAGCGAGGCGCCCTCGTAGCCTCGCTCGGCGAACAGCGCCTCGGCGGCGTCGAGGATGGCCTCGGCGGTCCGCCCCGCCGGGCGGCGCGGGCGCAGGGGCGGAGCAGAAGCGGGGGTCGGGAAGGGCAGAGCGGGCTCCCGGTCGGACTAACTAACGATAGTTAGCCTGACGCGGGCGGGGCTTCAAGGGCCGCCCGGGGCCGCGGCGCCCCCTAGGGAGCCGCCGGCTGTGCCGCCTGGGCCGTCTGCTGGCGCTTCAAGCCCTGGACGAGGCGCTCGCGCAGGTCGTCGATCTCCTTGCTCTTCAGCTGGCGGATCCCGGCCGGCGCGTTCTCGTAATCGACGTGTCGCTCGCCGCGGTCGCCGACGTCGAGCGACGCGTCGCCGGCGTGCAGCATCGCCGCGGCGTCCTCTGGCCGCTTGGCGCCGAGGTAGGCGAGGCCCATGAGGTAGAACTCGCCGGTGTGCTCCATCGAGCGCGGGAACTTCGCGTCCCGGTGGGCCGTCACGACCCGCTCGAGCGCCACGCGCTCGCCGCTCGTCGGTTGGAAGGACACGCTGCCGGTGCAACGGTCGACGAAGTCGAAGTGGTGGTAGGCCACGAGGCGGTTCTCCAGGAGCAGGTACCACGCCACCTTCTCGCCGTAGTAGCGCTGCATGTCGACCTCCGAGAGGCAGCGCACCGTGGCCACCACGCCGTAGTCGCCGGGGGCGTCCGTCGCGAGCACTTCGTCGAGCTCGGCCTTGCCGAGCACCGTGGCCCCGCCGTCCGCGAGGCGCAGCACGTCGACCTTCTGCAAGGTCCGGCTGTAGGCCGCCACCGGCGGCGCGTAGAGGCCCGCGAGGGTCTCGTGGAGCGAGGCGCCCGCGGTCGGCGCCTCGCCGTACCAGTCGGGGTTCTTGGCCTTGTAGGTGTCGTACGGATTGGCGGCGCAGCCGAGCGCGAAGGCGAGACAGACGAGCGACGCGCGCATGGTTCGGCCCTCCCGGGGCGCAGCATGGCACGCGGGCGGGAGGGGATCTACTGAATCCTGCCGAACGCCGTTCGGCTGAGGGGAGCTGCAAGCGCGCTTGCAGGGGCTACTGGAGGAGCGCGACCGACTCCCGCGTCCAGTCGAGGGCGCGGATCCAGGTGAGGAAGGGCGGCTGGTTGGGCAGGATGCCGAGCAGCAGCACCGCGAAGGCGCACACGGCCAGCACCGTGGCCTCGCCGGAGGAGATGTCGCGCCGCACGTCGGCCTCCGAGGGCTCGCGCATGTACATCACGACGGGCAGGCGCAGGTAGAAGTAGACCGAGATCACGCTGGTCAGCACCGCGACGATCGTGAGCACGACCTCGCCGCCGCGCACCGCGGCCAGGAACAGGTGGAACTTCGCCATGAAGCCGACGGTGCCGGGGATCCCCGCCAGGGAGAGCATGAACAGCGTCATCAGCGCCGCCAGGCCGGGCCGGCGCTCGGCGAGGCCCGCGAACTGCTCGATGCGGTCGGTGTCCTGGCCGCGGTTGGCGAGGGCGACGATCACGGCGAAGGCGCCGAGATTGGTGAACAGGTAGGCCAGCAGGTAGAACATCATCGCGGCCCAGGCGTCGGGGGTCGCGGTGACCAGGGCGATCAGCAGGTAGCCGGCGTGGGCGATGCTCGAGTAGGCGAGCATGCGTTTCACGTTGTCCTGGATCACGGCCATCACGTTGCCGACGATCATCGTCGCGGCGGCGATCACCCAGAGCGCGGGCCCGAGGCCGGTCTCCACCGGGCCCGGGAAGGCGCTGGTCAGCACGCGCAGCAGGGCCGCGAAGGCGGCCAGCTTGACCGTGACCGACATCCAGGCGGTCACAGTGGTGGGGGCACCCTCGTAGACGTCGGGGGTCCACTGGTGGAACGGCACCGCCGAGATCTTGAAGGTGAAGCCCACCAGCAGCAGGCCCAGGCCGCAGAGCGCGAGCGGGCCGCCGTCCCAGCCGGCGCGGATGCCCTCGAAGGAGGTGTGCCCGGTGGCGCCGTAGAGCAGCGCCATGCCGTAGAGCAGCAGGGCGCTGGCGAAGCTCCCGACCAGGAAGTACTTGAGCGCCGACTCGTTGCTGCGCAGGCGCCGGCGGTCGAAGCCCGCCAGCACGTAGATCGGGATGCTCATGATCTCGATGCCGAGGAACACCATCACCATGTCGGTGGCGGAGACCAGCAGCATCATCCCGGCCGTGGCGATCAGGAGCAGCGCGTAGTACTCGCCGTGCTGGATGCGCAGCTCCGACAGGTACCCCACCGAGAGCAGGCACGAGAGCAGCGACGCGAACGCGACCAGCGCGATCGCGAAGTTGGCGAAGCGGTCGAGGCGCACCAGCGGGCTGGCCGGGTCGAACACCACCGAGGTGCCGGCCAGGAACGACTGCCAGGTGGCCAGCGTCGCCAGGCCGAGGAAGGCCGAAGCCGTCAGCGCCACCGTCGTGCCGAGCCAGGAGCGGGTGATCTGGCGGTCGAGGACGGCGCGGCGCGGCGCGAGAAACACCTCGAGCATCAGCACCACCATCGCCCCGACGGCGACGAGCAGGGCCGGGCCGACGGCGCCCCAGTGGATCTCCGGCGGAGTCATCGCGGCGCCTCGGGCAGCGCCGCCGCGAGGCGCAGCGCCGCACGCTGGGCGGTCTCCTGCCCGGGCGCGGCGGCCGCGCTGCGGGTCTCCATCACGTGGAGCAGGTCGACGACGGCCGGGCGGATCTTCACCAGGAAGCTCTCGGGGTAGACGCCGATCCACACGATCGGCGCGATGATCGCGAGCATCACCGCGCGCTCGCGCAGGCCGAGGTCGATCAGCGAGCGGTTCTCGGGCCGCTCCACCGGCCCGAACATCATGCGCCGGTAGGCCCAGAGCAGGTAGGCGGCGGCCAGCACGACGCCGAAGGTGGCCGGCACGGTGAAGCCGGGGCTGGCCTGGAACGCGCCCAGCAGGATCAGGAACTCGCCGACGAACCCGTTCAGGGCCGGCAGGCCGATGCTCGACATCGCGACGATGCCGAACAGCGCCGCGTAGATGGGCATCGGCTTCGCCACGCCGCCGAACTCGCCGAGCTCGCGGGTGTGGCGGCGCTCGTAGATCATGCCGACCAGCAGGAACAGCGCCCCGGTGCTGAGGCCGTGGTTCACCATCTGGAGCACGCTGCCCTCGAGCCCCTGCACGTTCAGGGCGAAGGTCCCGAGCATCACGAAGCCGAGATGCGCCACCGACGAGTAGGCCACCAGCTTCTTGATGTCGCTCTGCACCATCGCGACGAGCGCCCCGTAGAGGATGCCGGCGAGGGAGAGCGCGAAGATCACCGGGGCGTACTCGACCGCCGCCACCGGGAAGAGCGGCAGCGCGAAGCGCACGAAGCCGTAGGTGCCGAGCTTCAGCAGCACCCCGGCCAGGATCACCGAGCCGCCGGTGGGCGCCTCGACGTGGGCGTCCGGCAACCAGGTGTGGAACGGCACCAGCGGCACCTTGATGCCGAAGGCCAGCGCGAAGGCGGCGAACAGCCAGGGCTGCGTCTTCCACCAGACCGCCTGGCCGAGCAGCGGGATCACCGTCTCCACCAGCGCCGGGCGATGGGAGCCGGGAGCGCGCACGAAGTCGAAGTTGAGGCCGGCTCCGGCGCCCTGCTGCTCGAAGTTCAGGTAGTAGATCACGAGGATCGCGACCAGCATCAGCAACGAGCCGACCATCGTGAACAAGAAGAACTTGATCGCCGCGTAGACCCGGCGCGGGCCGCCCCAGATCCCGATGATGAAGTACATCGGGATCAGCATCAGCTCCCAGAACACGTAGAACTGGAACAGGTTCAGCGAGACGAAGGCGCCGAGCATCCCCGTCTCGAGGAACAGCATGAAGAACACGTAGCCCTTCACCTGCTTCGCGACGTCGTTCCAGGAGCCGAGCAGCACCAGCGGCATCAGGAACGTGGTGAGCACGACCAGCACCAGGCTGATGCCGTCGATCCCGACGAACCAGTGGATGCCCCATTCGGGGAGCCAGGGAGCCCACTCGACGAACTGGTAGCCCGACTGGGTGGGGTCGAAGGCGCGCCAGGCGAGCAGCGAGAGCCCGAAGGTGACGAGCGTCGCGGCGAGGCCGGCGACCTTCCAGACCCGCTCCGGGAGGCCGTCCGCGCCGAGGCTGCGCAGGGCGCCGTTCGCGGCGATCAGCGCCACGCCGACCCCGAGCGGCAGGAAGGTGGTCCAGGAGATCAGGTTGGGCAGACCCGCCATCTCGCCGCCCATCTACAGCACCAGCCAGCCGACGAGCGCGGCCGTCCCCACCAGCATCACCACCAGGTAGCCCTGGGCGAGGCCGGACTGGACGTACTTGAGGCTGTCGGCCGCCAGCGAGCGCACGGCGCGCGCCGTGCCGTTCACCGCGTAGCCGTCGATCGCGAGCGCGTCCACCAAACGGTAGAGCACGCGGTCCGAGAAGCGCACCAGCGGGCGCACGATCCCGGCGTCGTAGATCTCGTCCACGTAGTACTTGTTCAGCAGCAGGCGGTAGGGAGCCGAGAAGGTCCTCGAGATCTGCCCCGACAGCGCGGGGTTCTGGATGTACAGCACCACCGCGAGCGCGAGCCCGATCACCGCCGCGGCGATCGCGTAGCCGGCCAGCGCGAACTCCGTCGAGTGCTCGACGGCGTGCTCCGCATGGCCGATCACCGGCGCCAGGAAGTTGGCGAGGGTGTTGCTGTCCGGGATGCCGAGCAGGTCGCCGTACGCCTGCGGGAAGCCCAGCAGCCCCGCGGCGGCCGAGAGCGCGGCGAGCACGTAGAGCGGCACCATCACCGTGGCGGCGGGCTCGTGCACGTGGCCCAGCTGCTCGGCGCTCATGCGGCTCTGGCCGTGGAACACGCGGAAGAACAGCCGGAACATGTAGAACGACGTGAGCGCCGCGGTGGCCAGGCCGATCGCCCAGAGCCAGCGGTGGCCGGGCACGTGGGCCGCCCAGGCCGAGAGCAGGATCTCGTCCTTCGAGAAGAAGCCGGAGAAGGGCGGGAAGCCCGCGATCGCAACCACACCGACGCCGAACACCACCCAGGTGCGCCAGATGCGCTGGCGCAAGCCGCCCATCTTCCGGATGTCCTGCTCGTGGTGCGTGGCGAGGATCACCGCCCCCGCGCCGAGGAAGAGCAGCGCCTTGAAGAAGGCGTGGGTGACGAGGTGGAACATCGCCGCGCCGTAGCCGCCGCAGCCCGCCGCCAGGAACATGTAGCCGAGCTGGCTGACCGTCGAGTACGCGAGCACCTTCTTGATGTCCGTCTGGGCGATCGCGACCGTGGCCGCGAAGATCGCCGTGGCGCCTCCCGTCCAGGCGATCGTCGCGGCGGCGCCCGGCGCGGCGTCGTAGAGGAAGCCGAGCCGGCAGACCATGTAGACCCCCGCGGTCACCATGGTGGCCGCATGGATCAGCGCGGAGACCGGGGTGGGGCCGGCCATCGCGTCGGGCAGCCAGACGTAGAGCGGGAGCTGCGCGGACTTACCAGCCGCGCCGACGAAGAAGCACAGCCCGATCAACGTGGCGAGCTTCCAGTCCGGCGCCCCGGGCAGGAAGGCCAGCCCCTCGGGCAGCCGCAGCGTCTGCTCCGCGATCGCCGGGAAGGCGGCCTGCACGTCGCGGAAGGAGACGGTCGGCGCGCCCGCGTCGGCGAGCGACCAGAACAGCAGGAAGATCCCCAGCAGGAAGCCGAAGTCGCCGATGCGGTTGACGATGAAAGCCTTGCTGCCGCAGTAGGCGTAGAAGCGGTCGCTGTACCAGAACCCGATCAGCAGGTAGGAGCAGAGTCCGACGCCCTCCCAGCCGAGGAACATGAGCACCAGATTGTCGGACAGCACGAGCATCAGCATCGAGAACGTGAACAAGTTCAGGTAGCAGAAGAAGCGCTGGAAGCCGCCGTCCTCGCGGTGGTCGTCGTTCATGTAGCCGATCGAGTAGACGTGGATCAGCGAGCCGACGCCCGTCACCACCAGGATCATCGCCGCCGAGAGCGGGTCGAGCAGGAAGGCGGCCTCGGCGCCGAAGCTCCCCGAGCCGATCCAGGTGTACAGCGAGTCGACCAGCAGGCGTTCGCCCTCGGGTCGCCCGCCGAGATCGACCAGCGCCACGCACGAGAGCAGGAAGCTCGCGATCACGGCGCCGCACGAGATCGCGACCACCAGGCCCTTCGAGAAGGGCCTGCGGACCAGCGCCAGCCAGGCGCCGTGGATCAGCGCCCCGATCAGCGGGAGCGCCACGATCCAGCGCAGCAGGTCGCTCTGGACGGCTTCGTTCACCATCGCAGCAGGCTCGCGTCCTCGACGTTCACGCTCTCGCGGTTGCGGAACAGCGAGATCACGATGCCGAGGCCGACCGTCACCTCGGCCGCGGCCACCACGATCACCATCAGCACGAACACGTGGCCCGCGATGTCCCCCCACTGCCGGGAGAACGCCACCAGCGCCAGGTTCACCGCGTTGAGCATCAGCTCGATCGACATCAGGATCACGATCAGGTTGCGGCGCGCGAGCGCGCCGGCGGCCCCGATGCAGAACAGCAGCGCCGAGAGCGCGATGGCGTGGGAGATGGGCACCATGTCAGTCGACCTTCCGCTTGGCGAGGACCACCGCGCCGATCATCGCGGCCAGCAGCAGCAGCGAGGTGGACTCGAAGGCGAGCACCCAGTCCGTGAACAGCGCCATCCCGACGTCGCGGTAGCCGCCGAAGCCGGGGCGCAGCTCCGCCGGCGGAGCGAAGGTCGGGATCAGCCAGAGGAGCTGGAGCAGCAGCAGCACCGCCACAGCCACGCCGAGCACCTTGCCCACGGCCAGGCGCTCCGGTCCGAACTGCTCGCCGCGCAGGTTCAGCAGCATCACCACGAACAGGAACAGCACCACGATGGCGCCGGCGTAGACCAGGATCTGGAGCACGCCGATCAGGTAGGCGTCGAGTAGCACGTAGACGCCGCCCAGCGAGACCATGGCCAGCACCAGGCTCATCGCGCCCGCCACGGTGTTGCGCACGTTGAGCACCATGCCGAGCGCGCCGCCCACCGCGAGGGCGCCGAACACGTAGAACAGCAGGGCGCTCACCGGAGCCCCTCGGCCAGCAGAATCGCCCCGCCGGTGACGAAGACGTTCGCGATGGAGAGCGGCAGGATGTACTTCCAGCACAGGTCCATCACCTGGTCGTAGCGGAAGCGCGGCAGCGTCCAGCGGATCAGCATCTGCAGCCAGATCAGCACCACCACTTTCACCAGGAAGGTCACCACGTGCAGGATCATGCACAGGCCGGTGGCGAAGCCCACGCCGAACGCCTGGGACACGCCGCCGATGATCGTCTCCTGCGACAGGAAGGGCACCGCCCAGCCGCCCAGGAAGAGCGTCGCGACCAGCGCGCCGATCACCGGCACCTCCAGGAACTCGGCCGTGTAGAACAGGCCGAAGCGCATCCCCGAGTACTCCATGTGGTAGCCGGCGATGATCTCCGACTCGCCCTCGGGCGCGTCGAAGGGCGGGCGCTTGTTCTCCGCCATGATGCAGGTGAGGAACAGGATGAAGCCGAGCGGCTGGTAGAAGACGCCCCAGGCCGGCAGCCGGATCCAGTCGAGCCACGCCGGCAGCGCGGCGACCACGCCGAACAGCTCCAGGAAGCCGAGCAGTCGGAAGGTCGTGTCCTGCGCGGCGGCGATCTCGGTGAGCTTCAGGCTGCCGAAGACCATGAACAGGCCGACCAGCGCGAGGCCCATGGTGACCTCGTAGGAGATCATCTGCGACGAGGCCCGCATGCTGCCGAGCAGGGACCAGTTGTTGTTGCTGGCCCAGCCCGCGATCACCGCGCCGTAGGTGGCGAGCGAGCCGACCGCGAACACGTAGAGCATGCCCCAGTCGATGTCGGCGACCACCAGGTTCAGCGCGCTCTCGCCGAACGCGTAGACGCTGCCGAAGGGGATCACGGCAAGCGTGATGATCGCCGGCACCAGCGCCATCACCGGCGCCAGCAGGTGCAGCACGCGGTTCGCGCCGCGCGGGACGACGTCCTCCTTGGTGAGGAGCTTCAGCACGTCGGCCGCCGGGTGGAGCAGGCCGATCGCGCGGATGCCGAACAGGTCGGCGCGGTTGGCGCCGATGCGGTCCTGCATGATCGCCGCCTGCTTGCGCTCGACCCAGGTGATGAGCGGCAGGAAAGCCCCCATCATCACCAGCACGATGAAGAGCATCTTGACGATGACTTCGATCATCGTCAGGCCACCGCGCGGCCTGCGCCTGCGGCCGGGGCGACGCCGAAGCCCGTCAGCCCCAGCGCGGCGCCGAGCGCCGCGAGGATCTCGCCCTCGCAGTACGCCTCGAAGGCGGGCTCCACCGCCGGCTCCACGCGCTGCGCGAGGCCGGCGTGGTTGGTGAGCGTACCCGCGCGCTCGGCCGGGTGGCGCGCCGGGAACACCACGTGGGCGGCGCGCTCGAGCTCGGAGTGGTGGGTGTCGAGCAGGATCACGGCCTCGAGCCCGGCCAGCGGCTCCGCGCCGCCGAGGAAGGCGGGCAACAGCAGGTCGTGGCCGAGCACCACCAGCGCCTTCACGGCGCCCGAGCGGATGCCCGCCAAGATCGGCGCCGGGTCGCCGAAGCCGAGGGCGCGGGCGCCGGCGGCGTTGGCGGCCTGCTCGGGCTTTCGGAGCAGGTCGTCGGCGCGCCAGGTCGGCACCGGCACGCAGCCCTGCGCGCCGAGCCCGTCCAGCAGGCGCTTCAGCACCTCGAGGTCCTCGTTGCAGGCGTGCGCCGACGCCACGCCGGCCACGGCTCCCGGGCCGTGCGCGTCGACGGCCCGCTTCAGCAGCGCCGCGGCGTGGGCCAGCGCCGCCCCGCGCGTCGCGGCGGCCAGCCCGTGGGCTCCGCGCAGCGCGGTCTCCTTGATGCGGTCCGGCGCGCCGATCGCCTTGTAGCTGAGCCGCCCCTCGTCGCACAGCCAGGTTTCGTTCACCGCGTCGTTGCGGCGCGGCACGTAGCGGTAGACCTTGTTGTTGGCGACGCCGAGGTAGACGTTGCAGCCGTTCGAGCAGCCCGTGCAGACGCCGGGCACGTCGTTCAGGAACCAGACGCGGATCTTGAAGCGGAAGTCCTTGGTGGTGAGCGCCCCTACCGGACAGATGTCCGCCACGTTCATCGAGTAGTCGTTCTCGAGCGGCTGGTCCGGCAGCGTGTCGATCAGCGAGCGGTCGCCGCGCGCGAACACGGCCAGCTCGCCGGTCTTCGGCACCTCGCGGCAGAAGCGCACGCAGCGCCGGCACAGGATGCAGCGCTCCTGGTCGAACACGATGGTCGGGCCGAGGTCGACGCGCTTGGCGGCGGCGCGGCGCGGCTCCCGCGTGCGCGCGTGGGCAACGCCGTACTCGAAGGCGTAGTCCTGCAGCTTGCACTCGCCGGCCTGGTCGCAGATCGGGCAGTCGAGCGGATGGTTGACCAGCAGCAGCTCCATCACGCCCTCGCGCGCCTTCTTCACGCGCTCGGTCTGCGTGCGGATCACCATGCCGTCCTTCACCGTCGTGTTGCAGGCGATCTGGAGCTTGGGGAAGCCCTCGATCTCCACCTGGCAGAGGCGGCAGGAGCCGTCGATGCTGAGCTTCGGGTGCCAGCAGTAGTGCGGGATCTCGACCTGGCCCATCAGCACGCCGAGGTCGTCGAGGGCCTGCAGGATGGTGCGGCCCTCGGAAACCTCGTACTCGACGCCGTCGACGCTGATCTTCGCCATCTCAGAGCTCGAAGGAGTGCGCGAAGGGGCACTTCCGTTCGCGGAGGTGGAGCTCGAAATCGCTGCGGAAGTGCCGCAGCAGGCCCTGGACCGGCCAGGCCGCGGCGTCGGCGAAGGCGCAGATCGTCTGGCCCTCCATCTTGGCCGCCACGTCCTCGAGCACCGCGAGGTCGTCCTCGCGGCCCTCGCCGCGCTCGATGCGCTGGAAGATCTTGTGCAGCCAGCCGGTGCCCTCGCGGCACTGCGTGCACTGGCCGCAGGACTCGTCGCGGAAGAAGTACGTGATGATGCAGCCCGCGCGCACCATGCAGGTGTCCTCGTCCATCACCATGATGCCGCCGGTGCCGAGCATGGTCTTGCGCTCGCGCAGGAACTCGTTGGCCATGCGCACGTCGAGCTGGTCGGCGGGCAGGATCGGCATCGACATGCCGCCCGGGATCACGCCCTTCACGCGCTTGCCGCTGCGCACTCCGCCCGCGTGATCGAAGACGATCTCCGAGAGCGGCGTGCCGAGCGGCAGCTCGTAGAGGCCGGGCCGCACCACGTGGCCCGAGACTCCGAACAGGGTCGTTCCCGGGCTCTTCTCGGTGCCGATCGAGCGGAACCACTCCGCGCCGCGCCGCAGGATGTGCGGCACGTGGCAGAAGGTCTCGACGTTGTTCACGGTGGTGGGCATGCCGAACGCGCCGTACTGCGCCGGGAACGGCGGCTTCTTGCGGGGCTGGCCCTTCTTGCCCTCCAGCGACTCGAGCAGGCCGGTTTCCTCGCCGCAGATGTAGGCGCCCGCGCCGCGCTGGAGCACGACGTCGTGGCGGAAGCCGCTGCCGAGCGCGCTCGCGCCGAGGATGCCGGCGGCGTAGGCCTCGTCGATGGCGCCCTGCAGCACGCGCGCCGCCTCCGCATACTCGCCGCGGATGTAGACGAAGGTCTTCTCCGCGCCGATCGCGAAGGCTCCGATCAGCAGGCCCTCGAGGAGCTGGTGCGGTCCGCGCTCCATCAGCAGACGGTCCTTGAACGAGCCCGGCTCCGACTCGTCCGCGTTGCAGACGAGGTACTTGGGCTTGCCGGCGTCCGCGGGCATGAAGGACCACTTGAGGCCCGTGCCGAAGCCCGCGCCGCCGCGACCCTGGAGGCCGGCGTTCTTCACCAGCTCGACGAGCTCCGCGGGCGCGCGCCCCAGGGCGCCGCGCGCCGCTTCGTAGCCGCCGCGCGCGCGGTAGCCGTCGAGCGTGCGGAACGCGTCGTCCGCGAAATGCTCGGTCAGATAGTTGGTGACCCAGGGCGCACTCTGCATCGCGAGCTACTCGAGCCGGTCCACGATCTCTTTCGCCGCATCGGCGTCGAGAGCTTCGCAGTAGCGGTCGTCCACGCGCAGCATCGGCGCGTAGGCGCAGGCGCCGAGGCACTCCTCGTGGCCCAGGGTGACGCGCCCGTCGGGGGTGGTCTCGCCGGCGCGGACGCCGAGGTGCCGCTCCAGCGCGCGCAGCAGGCCGCGCGCGCCGCGCAGCGAGCAGGGAAGGTTCGTGCACACGTGCACGTGATGGCGCCCCTGCGGCCGGTCGTAGAACATGTTGTAGAACGAGATCACCTCCTGGATCTCGATCGGGTGGATCTCGAAGATCTCCGCCAGCGCGCGCACCTTGGCGGGCGGCAGCCAGCCCTCCTCCGCCTGCGCGAGGTGCAGGGCGGGCAGCAGCGCGCCGCGCCGCTTCGGATACTTGGCGATCTCGGCGTCGATCTTCGCCCGGGTCTCGGCGGAGAGCGCGTCTACCATTCGAGCGCGCCCTTCTTCCATTCGTAGACGAGGCCCACGACCAGGGGCACGGCGAAGATCGACATCGCGGCGAAGCCGAAGCCGCCGAGCTCGCGGAACAGCGCGCCCCAGGGGTAGAAGAAGACTGCCTCGAGATCGAAGACCACGAACAGCATCGCCACCAGGTAGAACTTCACCGAGAAGCGCTGGTGGGGCGAGACGATCTGCTGCTCGCCGCACTCGAAGGGGTCGAGCTTCGAGTCGAAATCCCGCTTCGGGCCGAGCAGCCGGTGGCCGCCGAGCATGGCCGCCGCGACCACGAGAGCGAGGACGAGGATGAGAAGGACGCCGGTGAACTCGGCGAGCATGCGCCCCCCTCCCTGGCGTCCCGCCGGGGAAAACGCGTGCGGACGTTAGCGCGGGTGATCGGAGCGTCAAGAAATTCCGGGGCTCGGGAAGCGAGTCGCCTGGTATATTCGCCGCCGTGCCGACCCCGGTGGCCGTCCTCGGCGGCGGCAGCTTCGGAACCTGCCTCGCCGTGCTCGCCGCGCGGCAGCACGACGTCGTGCTCTGGGCCCGCGACGCCGCGGTCGTCGAGGGCATCGAGCGCGACCACCGGAACCCGCGCTACCTGCGGGACATCCCGCTTCCGGCGTCCCTGCGCGCCACCCTCGACCTCGAGGAGGCGCTGCGCGGCCGGGAGCTCGTGATCGTCTCGGTGCCCAGCCACGCGCTGCGCGAGATGCTGGCCCGCGCCCTGCCCTACCTGGCGCCCGGCGCGGTCCTGGTGGCCACCATGAAGGGCATCGAGATCGAGACCGGAATGACCATGAACCAGGTCTTCGAGGACGTGCTGCCCGAGGAGTTCCACCCGCGGGTGGTCTATCTCTCGGGCCCGTCCTTCGCGCGGGAGATCGCCCAGCACAAGCCCACCGCCGTCACGGTGGCGAGCCGCGAGCTGAGCTACGCGATCGCGGTCCAGTCCAGCCTCTCGACCCCCTGGTTCCGCTGCTACTCCCACGACGACGTCGTGGGGGTCGAGGTCGGAGGCGCCGTCAAGAACGTCGTGGCCATCGCGATCGGAATGTGCGACGGCCTCGAGATGGGCCTGAATGCCCGCGCCGGCCTGATGACCCGCGGGCTGCGCGAGATGACGCGCCTCGGGGTGGAGCTCGGCGCGAACCCGCTCACCTTCCAGGGCCTCTCGGGCATGGGCGACCTCGTGCTGACCTGCACGGGCGACCTCTCGCGCAACCGGCGCGTCGGGATCGAGCTCGGCCAGGGCAAGAGCCTGGCCGAGATCATCGCGGGGATGGACCAGGTGGCCGAGGGCGTGAAGACCACCTACGCCGTCTGCCGGCTGGCCGACCGCATCGGGGTGGAGATGCCGATCGCCGCCGCCACCCGGCGCGTGCTCGACGGAGAGCTGAAGCCGAAGGATGCGGGCCTCCAGCTGCTCACGCGCCAGCTCCGGACCGAGCTCGAATAGAGAGAACGCGTTCGCATTGACGCCTCCGGCGCCGCCGATAGACTCTCCTCGGAAATTGAAAATCGTTTTCATTCAACCCCTTCGCGATCGGACTCGCCCTTGAACCTCGCGCGGTTGCCCGTGGGCGGAGCCGCGGTGGTCGAGGCCGTCACCGACGGCTCGCCGGTGTCCGCCCGGCTGCTCGACCTCGGCTTCGTCCCCGGCACGGAAGTACGAGCCCTGCGCCGCGCACCCCTCGGCGACCCGACCCTCTACGAGCTCCGCGGCGCCCAGCTCTGCCTGCGGCGGAGCGAGGCGGAGCGGATCCTGGTGCGCGCCCTGCCGGAGCGGGAGACCCCGTGAGTCAGGCGCTGGTCGCGGACGAAGGCCCCGGAGCCCCGCCCCTTCGCCTCGGGCTGCTCGGCTCGCCGAACTCGGGGAAGACCACGCTGTTCAACGCCCTGACCGGCCTCCGCGCCCGGGTAGGAAACTACCCGGGGGTCACGGTCGAGCGGCGCGAGGGCGAGGCGGAGGTGGACGGCCGCCGGCTGGTCGTGATCGACCTGCCCGGCACCTACAGCCTCGATCCCATCAGCCCCGACGAGGCGATCGTCGCGCGGCTGCTGGCCGGCCAGGTCGCGGGCGTCGCTCCCCCCGACGCCCTGGTCGTGACCGCCGACGCCTGCACGCTGCGGCGCTCGCTGCTCTTCGTGGGACAGGTGCTGCGCCTCGGGCTGCCGAGCTGCCTGGTCGTCACGATGACCGACGAGCTCCACGCGCGGGGCGGGAGGCTCGACAGCGCTGCGCTCTCCGCGGCCCTCGGGGTGCCGGTCGTCGCGGTGGTAGGCCACCGCGGGCTGGGGCTCGTCGAGCTGCGGCGGCTGATCGGTCATCCGGAAAGCTGGAGCCGTCCGGTGCTCCCGCCTCCCGGCGACGCCGCCGCGCGCGCCGGCTGGGCCGACTCGGTAGCCGCGCGTGCGCTCGTGGCGCCTCCGCAGCGCGACGCCCGCACCGCTCGCATCGACCGCGTGGTGCTGCACCCGCTGCTCGGCACGCTGCTCTTCGCCGCCGTGATGGTGATCTTCTTCCAGCTGATCTTCGCCTGGGCGGAGCCGGCGATGAACGCCATCGACGCCGCGGTCGGCGCGGGCCAGGACGGCGTGCGCGCCCTGCTGCCGGCCGGCCTCGCGCGGGACTTCCTGGCCGACGGCCTGCTCGCGGGCGTCGGCTCGGTGATCGTCTTCCTGCCCCAGATCCTGATCCTCTTCGCCGTGCTCTACCTGCTCGAGGACGTCGGCTACATGGCGCGCGCCGCCTTCGTGGTGGACCGCGTGATGGGGCGCATCGGCCTCGAGGGGCGCGCGTTCGTGGCGCTGCTCTCCTCCTACGCGTGCGCGGTGCCGGGCATCATGGCGACGCGCACGATCCCCTCGCCGCGCAACCGGCTGGTGACGATCCTGGTCGCGCCGCTGATGACCTGCTCGGCGCGGCTGCCCGTCTACGCGCTCTTGATCGGCGCCTTCGTGCCGGCGCGCAGCGTGTGGGGGCCCGTCGGCCTGCAGGGCCTGGTGCTGCTCGGGCTGTACCTGCTGGGGGCGTGCGCCGCGGTCGTCGCCGCCGCGGTGCTGAAGCGCACCCTGATCCGCGGTGAGGGCCTGCCCTTCTACCTCGAGCTGCCGCCCTACCGCGTTCCGCCGCTGCGGCTGCTGGCGCATCAGGTGTGGGGCGCCGCGTCCGCCTTCCTGCGCCGCGCGGGTACCATCATCCTCGCGGTGACGGTCGTGCTCTGGGTGCTGCTTTCCTTCCCGCGGAACGCGCCGCCCGGCGGCCTCTCGGAGGGCGAGGCCGCGCGCTGGCACGTGGAGCAGAGCATCGCCGGGCGCATCGGCCACGCCATCGAGCCGGCCATCGCGCCCCTCGGCTTCGACTGGAAGATCGGGGTCGGGCTGGTGGCGAGCCTCGCGGCGCGCGAGGTGATCGTCGCGACCCTGGCCCAGATCTACGCGCTGGCCGACGAGGACCAGGGCTCGCTGCGCGAAGCCTTGCGCGCGGACACCGACGCCCGCACCGGCGCGCGCGTCTTCACGCCGGCCACGGTGGCCGCGCTGCTGGTGTTCTTCGTGTTCGCGCTCCAGTGCATGTCGACTCTCGCGGTGATGCGCCGCGAGACCAACTCCTGGCGCTGGCCGGCCTTCGCGTTCGGCTACCTGCTCGCCCTGGCCTACACCGCGAGCTTCGCGACCCACCGGCTGGTGACGTGGCTCGGCAGCTGAGGCGGGGACGGGGTTCAACTAAACAACTAAGTCCCCCCGCGGGTGCAGTCGGTTGCCTCGGCTAAGATCCGGCCTCGTGACGCGACCCACCCTCCACCGCCTGCTGTGCGCCGCCCTCGCCGCCGCAGCCCTGCTGAGCTCGGCCTGCGGCGCCCGCTACGTGCGCGTGCCGATCTCCGACGCCGAGGGCATCACCGTGGAGCTCCGCGCCGAGAAGCGCGGCGGCAAGCTGGTGCCGCGCAGCTTCAACCATCCGGCGACGATCTCCTCGATCCGCGTCGCCCACGTGCTCGCGCGCCTCGACGTGCGCATGGGCTCCGAGGAGGGCGGCGAGCGCGTGGCGGCCTTCCCGACCGTCACGCTCTACCAGGTGGGCGAGGAGGTGTCGCGGGCCTTCGCCAAGGCGACGCCCGAACAGGAGGTCGTGGTCAAGGCCGTACGCACGGAGAAGCGCCTCGGCCTGTTCCACTCGAAGTACCTGACGAGCTTCGTCGCCTGGATGAAGGGCGACGACCTCGTGATCCATCTCTCGCGGGTCGAGTGGCTGGTGCCCAAGGACTCGGAGGACGAGATCCCCGAGCCCTACATCGACCGGGTCGTGCAGGAGTTCAAGGTGCTGCCGACCGAGGGCGTGGTGCCGATGGGCGCGCAGGCCGTCTCGGTCGACTGGCGCAGCCCGGTGTTCCGCAAGGCGGACCACGTGCGCGTCGGCGCCGGCGGCAAGCTGCTTCGGCGCCAGGTGCTGATGGAGGCCGAGGCGCCCGCGGAAGAGGAAGCGAAGGAGCCCACGGTGCTGCCCGCGGACCTCCCCGCGGAGACGCTGCGCGCGCTGGCGGACCTGCAGGAGCGCCGCACGCGCGGCGAGATCAGCGAGACGACCTACCACAAGGAGCGTCGCGACCTGCTGCGCCAGGTGGAGGACGCTCGGCAGGCGCCCCCGCCCGAGGCCGCGCCGGCGCCTTGAGCTACGCGCGCCGGGCCGCCGCCGCCCGGGCGTACGCCCGCTGGAGCGGCGCGTGGATTGCCACCGGCAGCAGGCGCTTCAGCCAGTCGACCAGGTAGGCGTCGGCTCCGATCCGCAGGCGCATGCGGTTGCGCTTCACGGCGTTCACCACCTTGACCGCCAGCTTCTCGGGCGGCATGCCGAAGCGCGCGACCAGCGCCTCCAGCCTCGCCATCTCGTCGGCGTCGCCGCCGTGCCGGGCGGCCGCCTTCAGGATGTTGGTGCGGATCGCCCCGGGATGGATGCTGGTGACGCCGATGCCGTGCCGCGCCCACTCCGCGCGCAGGGACTCGCTCAGGGCCTTCACCCCCGCCTTGGTCAGGCAGTAGCTGGCCTGGCTCGGCAGCCCCATGAACGCGGCCATGCTCGAGGTGTTCACCACGTGGGCCTCCCCCGCCTGCCGCAGGTAGGGCAGGAAGTAGTGGCAGCCGTTCAGCACCCCCCACAGGTTCACGCCGACGACGAAGTCCAGCTCCGCCATCGAGCTGTCCTCGAACGCCTTGTTGATGGTGACCCCGGCGTTGTTGAAGAGCAGGTGGATGGCGCCGTGCTCGGCCGCGATCTCCGCGGGCAGCGCCGCCATCCGCTCGCGGTCGGCGACGTCCGCCACGTGCGTGCTGACCGGCACACCCGGCAGCAGGCGGCGGGTCTCCTCGAGGCCCTCCGGGTCGAGGTCCACCAGCGCCAGCCGGCAGCCCTCGGCAGCGAACGCGCGCGCGAGGGCGCGGCCGATGCCGCTGCCCGCTCCCGTGATGACGGCCGTCTTGCCTGCGAGTTGCTCCATGGTGAGGGCGCAGGGTAGCGGCCGACCGAAGGGGGCTCGCCCCTCTTCTGCTTAGGGCCTTGCTCCCATTTCGGTCACTCCCGGCGGGCCGCCGTCCGATAAGCAGCGCCGGGAAAGGGGTGGGCCGATGATCATCCCCATCAGCCACGAGCAGTCCGAGGTGCGGCGGCTGCCCTGGGTGACGATCGCCATCATGGCGATCTGCGTGCTGGCGCTGCTCGCGACGGACCCGACCGGAGAGGCCGCCGACGAGCCCGTGAGCTCGCCCATCGAGCAGGCCGCGGACTACTGGCGCGATCGGCCCTACCTGGACGCGCCTGCCGAGGTGCTGAACGAGGTCGGCTACGACGTCGCGCCCAACCAGCGCAGTCAGTACATCGGCCTGCTGCGCACGAACGTCGAACCGCCCGACGACCCGGCCGAGATCGAGGCGGAGCAGGCGGAGCTCGACGCGATCCTGCTGGGCGAAGGCGCCGAGAGCGAGGCCGAGGCCGGCGCCCCGGAGTCGCCCTATCGCACGTGGGGGCTGCGCGGCGACCAGCCGACGGCGCGCGGCTTCCTCACGCACATGTTCATGCACGCGGGCTGGTTCCACCTGCTCGGCAACCTGTTCATGCTGTTCCTGGCGGGCCCCGCCCTCGAAGACCGCTGGGGGCGGCTGCTCTACTCGATCTTCTACCTGACGGCCGGCGTCTCCAGCGCCGCCTTCTTCCTGGCGATGGAGCAAACGAACCTGCCGCTGGTGGGCGCCTCGGGCGCGATCGCCGGCGTGCTGGGCGCCTTCCTGGTGCGCTACGCGAAGACGCAGATCAAGTTCCTCTACGTCTTCTTCGTCGGCATCCGCTTCCTGCGTGGCACCTTCCTGGCCCCGGCCTGGGCGGCGCTGCCGCTCTGGTTCGGGAACGAGCTGCTGGCGGCCTGGCTCGGCGTGGACGACGGCGTCGCCTACTGGGCGCACGTGGGCGGCTTCGCGTTCGGCGTGGGCGCCGGCCTCGCGATCCGCCAGCTCGGGCTGGAGGAGCGCTTCGACCGCAAGATCGAGTCGAAGCTGACGGTCCGCGGGAACGTCGCGGTCGACGAGGCGCTGCAGCTCCGCGCGGACGGCGACCTCGAGGGCGCCTGGGCGAAGCTGCAGGCGGAGGTCGAACGGAATCCTTCCGACTCCGACGCGGCCCTGGCGTTCCTCGATGCGGCCGCCTCACTCGGGCGCGCGGACGCGGCGCTCCCGGCGCTGACGCGCTCGATCAAGGCGCTGCTGCGCGCCGAGCCGAAGGCGGCGGCGCAGTGCTGGCTCGAGCTCTGCGAGCACGCCCCCGCCGCGCGCCTCGATCCGCTGACGCTGCTCGCCCTCCACCAGGCGCTCGACGCCGAGCGGCTGGACGAGGAAGCGAAGCGCGCGCTGCGGCACGCAGCCGACCCTCGCAACCCGGGCCTCACGCCGGCGCTGGCGCTGCGCGTGCTCGAAGCCGCGCGCGAGCGCGATGCCCAGGCGGCGGCCTCGGCGGCGCGCGTCGCGCTCGACTCGCCCCACATGCCGGAGGAGAAGAAGACGAAGCTGCGCGCGCAGCTCGCGGAGCTCGAGGCCCGCGCACCGGCGCCGGCCGAGACCGCGCCGGAGTCCGCTCCCCGCCGCATCGAGCCCATCGACATCGGGCCGCTGGAGCCGGAGGGCGAGGACGCCGCGTTCTCCGCGGAGACGGAAGGGGAGATCGTCGACGAGCTCGAGCGCAACGTGGGCGACGAGGAGCTCGGCGCCCTGATCGCGATGTCGCGCTTCCAGGACGTGAAGCTGACGGAGGCGGTCCCGACGGGGCTCGACGACGTCGGAGTCCTCGTCGCGCTCCCCGGCGGGCAGAGCGGGCGCATCGCGTTCGCGAAGATCCAGGCCGTCGCGGTCGCCACGGTGGCCGGCCTCGCCGCGCGCCCCGTCGTGCTGGTCGACCTGCTGATGAACTGGAGCGCCCTCGAGGAGAGCGCGCTGCGCGTGGTGCGCCTGCGCAGCGACCGCTTCGACCCGCGGAAGCTCGCTCCGGGGGTGGCCGCCCCCCTCGACGCCCTGCGCGCCTTCCTGGCCGAGCTGCTGACCCACAGTCGCGCCACCCCGCTGCCCGACGCCGACGCAGCGCGCGCGGCGCCGCTCCGCAGCTTCGCGGACCTCGAGACCTACCAGCGCGAGGTCCTCGAGGTCGGCTAGCGCCGCGGGCACCCGTCCATTGACGGAACCCCCGGTTGTGCCGATATATCGGGGGCCCGAAGCAGGAGGTCCCGTGCCGGATTCGACCCCCCCGGAGAGCCGCCCGAAGAGCCGGATCGACGCCGTCGTCCGAGAGGTGCGCGATCACCCCGTCGCCTACAGCGTGCTCTTCACCTTCCTGCTCTGCGGCCCGCTGCTGGCGAAGCTGATCTTCCCCGAGGCCCCGCTCGGCGCTCTCGTGCTGGGCGGCATCTTCCTGGGCGCCTACGCCGCGTTCTGCGCCGTCCCCGGAGAGTTCCTCTAGCCTACGCGCGGTTGCGGTAGAGGCTCGCCTTCACGGCCGCCGCCATCGCGGCCTCGTCGAGGCGCCCGCCGAGGAAGGCGTTCACCTCGCGGACGGCCGCGGCCGGGTCCGTGACGGTGGCGCGGTAGTCGACCTCGATCATCTCCATGTAGGGCTGCTTCCGGGCGAACAGGCGCGCCGCGATGATGTCGTTGCGGTACGCCTCCTTCATCGCCTCGAGGTCGGCGCCCGGCGCCGCGTTGCCGAGGCGGTCGAGCATCTTGTCCTGGCTCTTCAGCACCTCGTCGAGGTGCCGCCGCATGTAGACGATGCGGTAGGCGTTGTCGTCGGGCAGGTGGCGCAGCAGGAAGGAGATCACCTTCAGCGCGCGGCCGCGCGCGCCGCGCACCCAGCTCCTGTCGGGGTCCTTCTCCAGATCCTTGGCGCGCTCGAACTCGTAGTAGCCCTCGGGATTGTCGATGTCCGCCGTGCGCTCGCCGTCGGTGAAGGGCTGGATGCCGCCCGCCTCCAGCATGCGCATCATCATCGAGGTGCCCGAGCGCGGCAGGCCCGACACGACGTACACCGGCTCGCCGTAGCGGCGCCGGCGCAGCCAGCCTCGGATGGGGTCGACCACCGCTTCCCTCCGCCCGCCTAGAGCGTCACGCCGAAGCGGCCTTTCAGCGCGAAGCCCGCGACCAGCGACACCCCGAAGAAGGTGGCGAGGATGCCGAGCTCGCCGCCCGGCAGCAGGCCGAGCTCGCGCTCCGGATAGGCCAGCGAGACCGTGCGCAGCGGCGAGCTCGCCGGCAGCGCAGGCTCGCCCGGGTAGAGCAGCGCGTCCCAGCTTTTGGTGCGCTTCACGGGAACCTTGCGGTGCGCGCCGCCGACCGCCCAGACCTTGGTGACCGTCTGCTCGCCCATGCGCAGCGAGAGGACGTGGTCGCCCTCCGCCTCCGCGCGCAGGCGCCAGTACACCTCGCCGTCGGGGGTGCGCACCGGGGGCGCATCGAGCGCGACGCCGGCCGGCAGCTCCAGGCTCACCTCGCGGGGCGAGACGCCCGCCTTCGGATCCAGCTCCACCCGCAGCAGCTCCACCGATCCGACTTTCCCCGGCGCGAAGGCGTAGTTCGCCTCGAGCTGCGTCAGCACCGCGAGCATCGGCGCCAGCACCACGACCATCGGCAGCAGGTTGTGCCCCAGGTAGACGGCGTTGCGCAGCAGGATCTTGCCGGTCGAGCCGAGCACCACCAGCGGGTCGTGGCGGAACAGGCGGATCTCGTAGAGGTGGGCGCGGATGCGGTCCTTCGCGCGCTCGATGCCGCGCTGGTTGCTGACGTACTTGTAGGCCACCAGCGCCAGGATGCCGGCGAGCACGGGCCAGAGCAGCAGGTCGAACCACGCCGGCCCGTGCCCGAAGGGCGCGAGCAGCGGGTCGAACAGCGCGGTCGAGATGGCGTTCAGGACGACCACGGCCGCCTAGCTGATGTAGCCGAGGCCCTTGAGGCGGTCGCGCATGTCCTTGTCGTCCTTGGCACCCTCGAAGTGGAGCATCTCCTTCTCGAGGATGTGGGTGATGAACTCCTCGACCGTCGCATAGCCGGCCACGTCGGCCACCTTGCGCAGCTTGTCGACGAGGTCGCGATCGAGCTTCACCTTGACGGAGCTGCCACCGAACATGGAGTCCTCCCGCAGCGATTGGCTTCCCGGGCCGAGCCCGGCAGGAACGAGCTGCCCACCATACCAGGGAGCGGCTCGAGGCCGTAATGAGCGAGCAGCGAGGCCGTGACGTCGGTGAGGTCGTACCCCTCGCCGACCCCCGGACGGTTCACCAGCAGGACGCCCGGCACGAGGCGCGGGTCGATCAGGTGGTTGCCGGACCAGCGGCTGGTGTTGTCCTCCAGCACCGCTTCGGTGATCTCGCCGAGGGTCGACGGGTCGGAGCCCGCGTACCCCTTGTTGTAGCCGACCACGAGGTCCGGGGCCTCGGCGACGCGCTCGCCGTGGAACGCCTCGGCGGCCGGGTAGACCTTCAGCACGACGGCGTCTCCCGAGGCGGGATCGCGCTCGGCCTCGAGGGCCCGCGTCAGCTCCCGGCGCAGGGCGTCGGCCTCCGCGGGGGCCACACTGCCCTGCGCCTCGCGCCCCGCCAGGTTCAGGTAGAGCCCGTTGAAGCCGATCCCGTAGGCCCGCGAGCGCGACCAGTCGACGTCCGCGAGGCCGACGCGGCCCGTGCGCTTGCCGTCCTTCAGCACCAGGTAGCCGTGGTCGCGCAGCCAGGCGTTGAGGTGGAACTTCCGCGTGTAGGGCTGGAAGCCGTGGTCGCTCATCACGATCAGCAGCGCATCTTCGGGCAGGCGCTCGCGGACGCGGCCGAGCGCGGCGTCTACGTCGGCGTAGAAGCGCTCGATGTCGTGGGCGTGGGCCGGCGCCACCGCCGGATCGCGCGCCGGGTGGCCGAGGCCCGGGTACTTGGGATCGGCGTGCCGCCACAGCATGTGGCACTGGAGGTCGATGTCCGAGAGGTAGACGAAGGTGGCGTCTCCCGGCCCGAAGCGATCGAGGGCGAGCTCCAGCATCGCGCGCGAGTCGCGCTGCACCAGCGCCACCTGCGCCAGGTAGTCGTCGTCGCTGAACACGCCGTCGCGCAGCGCGTTGGTCTCTTCGGGCATGCCCTGGGTGTAGAACGGGCCGAGGGAGGCGTACAGCTCGTCGACCCAGTCCTCGGGGCTGGTGAAGGTCTGGGGCGGATTCGCGGCCGAGAGGTTCACCGGCGAGGCGTACAGCTTGAACGCCGGCCGCAGCTCCTGGGCGAAGAAGCGCACCGCGCCGTGGAGCGTCGCCATCCCGAAGGGCAGCGCGTCGAAGCTCACCTCCACCCAGTCGGACCACTCGCCCTCGCGCAGCAGCTCCACCGCCGAGCCCGCGCGCAGCAGCGCGGTGTCGCTCTCGGGGTCGACGTGGACGGTGACGCGCGTGGTCAGGTAGTCCCCGGGCCCGGGGAGCTGGCCGGGCCGCAGGTGGAAGACGTCCGGGGGGCCCTTGAGGTTGGCCTCCACCGTGTCGGGCGTGCCGTCGAGGTCCAGGTCCTGGACGCTCACGCCCTGGACGTCGCCCTTCGGATCTTCGCGCTCCACGGGGTGATCGCTGAACAGCGTGTAGGTTCCGTAGCCGCCGCGCATGTCGACGGTGCCCATGCCGGAGAGCACCTTGGCGGCGCTCTCGGGCACCGGGTAGTTGCCAGGGATCCGGTAGACCTCGGTGTCGACGCCGTACTCGGTCAGCACGTCCCACCAGGGCGTTCCGCCGCGGCTGTTCTTCGGCTCCTCGCCGCCGACGGGGATCATCCAGCCGAAGAAGTCGAGGGCCGTGCCGGCGTCGTCCACGGGAGGCGTCGCGGAGGAGATCGGCTGATAGGTCTTCGGGTCGCGGTGCACGAAGTCGAAGACGCCGTGGCCGCCCGGGTCGCGGCCCGTCACGAAGTTCGACCAGGCCACCGGGCTCTGGGGCGGGTTCGCCGTGCCGAGCCGCTGGTAGCTGCCTTCCTGCGCCAGTCGCGCGAAGTTCGGCATGCGCCCTTCGGCCATCAGGCGATCCACGATCTCCGGGTCCACGCCGTCGATGCCGAGCACGAAGACGCCCGGGCCCGGGCGATCGGCGTCGCCGCGGCCGCCGCAGGCCACCAGCGCGAGCGCGAGCAGGAGCGCGGCCGCCGTCCTCACGCCGCGTCCTTCGCCTCCGCGATGCGCGCACCGGGCGCGACCCCCGACTGGACGATGAGCTCGGGGGCCACCGGCCCGGCCACCGCCCCGCCGTCCGCGAAGATCATCTCGCCCTGCATGTAGCGCGCGCGCTTCTGGCCGAAGAGCTCGACCACGCTCACCGGGATGTCGATCAGCCGCGGCCGCTCGGCCGCGATCGGGCGGTTGCAGAAGAACACGCCGGGCACGATGTCCGGGTCGACGCAGTGGTCCCCCGACCAGCTCTTCGTGTTGTCGCTGAAGACGCTGGCGGTCACCGCGCCGGTCGCGCACTCCCAGGAGTTGCGGTAGCCGCCCTCGTAGCCGATCAGCAGGTCCGGCGCGTCGAGCCGGTAGGGCCCGTCGAAGGTCTCGTAGCTGGCGCGCGCGCGGCGCACCACGCGCTGGCCGTTCTCGGGGTCCACCAGGGACTCGAGCTTGCGGGCGATCTCGTCGACCAGCTTCCGGTACTCGTCGCCCTCGGCCACGATGCCGCTCGCCTCGCGGCCCTTGCGATTGACGAACAGGCCGGTGAGACCCAGCGAGAAGGCCCGCGTGCGCGACCAGTCGACGTGCTCGAACCAGTCGCCGCTCGTCTCGCGGCCGTCCTTCAGCACCAGGTAGCCGTTGTCGCGCAGCCAGGTGTTGAGGTTCACGCAGCGCCGGAAGTTGGTGAAGCCGTGGTCGCTGATGACCATGAACACCGTGTCCTCGCGCTCGACCTCGGACCAGACTCGGCCGAGCAGCGCGTCGGCCCGCTCGTAGACGCGCGCGATCGCGTCCGCCCACTCGGTGGTGTCCTTGCCGGCGTTGGCCGGGTGGCTCGGGTCGAGGTAGCGGTAGAACATGTGCTGCACGCGGTCCGTGGTGTCGAACACCGTGGTGAGCAGCCCCTTCTTCGTCTGGGCGAGGGCGTCGAGGAACATGCGCTCGCGCTCCTCGTAGATCTCCATCGCCTGCTCGAAGAACGCCTTCTCGTCGATCACGCGCTCGTTCAGCGCCCAGGTGTCCTCGGCGAGGCCCAGCGTCGCGAACGGGCCCTGCTTCTTGGCGAGGTACACCGAGTAGACGTCCGGATGGCTGATCGGCATCGCCGGGTTCTCCGGGTCGATGTGGATCGGCGTCATGTAGAGCTCGACTTCCGGCTCGGCGCGGTTCAGGTAGAAGCGCGCGATGCCGTGCACCTTGATGCCGAGCCCGGGTCGGAACACCAGCTTCACCCAGGGCGAGTAGCTGCGAAGCGGCAGCTCGAAGGGCTCGCTGCCGTCGATCTCGATGCGCACCGAGCCGCCGTCGGCGGCGGGCAGGATGGTCATCGGCAGCGTCATGCGGCCGCCCGAGCGCAGCATGCCGTTGTCGGGCCCCACGATGCGCGTGCGGATGCGATTGCCCTGGCGGCGCAGCACCGTCTGCTCGCCGCCCGTGTGGGTCGCGTGGCCGTGCTCGTCCTGCACGGTGCTGAAGAAGCTGAAGGTCCCCTGGCTGCCGCGCAGGTCCGGCACGCACATGCCCGAGAGCAGCAGCCCGCGGAAGGGCACGGGCGGGAACGTGATGGGCACGCGCTGGATGATGCTGAAGATGTGGCGGTCGCCGAGCAGCTTCCAGAAGGCCTGCGACTTCTGCAGCAGCTTGATGCGCGGCTTGCCGAGCGGCACCACGTAGCGGCCGATGTTCAGCACGCGCTTGGCGTTCTGGATGTCCGTCGAGGACAGCAGCGGGCCGTAGGTGCACGGGTCGCGCGTCAGGAAGTCGTAGATCGAGTGGCGGCTCGCGTCGACGCCGGTCGCGAAGGTGGACCAGGCCACCGGCGAGATCGAAGGGTTCGCGGTGTCGAGGGGCCGGAACACGCCCTTCTCCGCCAGCTTCGCGAAGTTCGGCAGCCGCCCTTCGCGCATCCACTTGGTGACGAGCCCCGGGTCCATCCCGTCGAGGCCGAGCACGATCACGCGCTTCGCCTTGGCGTGCTTGTAGGGGTTGCCGATGCGGAGCCAGCGGTACACCAGCGCGAAGGGCCAGGTGAGCAGCGTGAACACCACCAGCGCGAGGGTGGTCAGCAGCACGAAGGCGGCCCCCGCGAACGCGAAGCCGGCGCCCGGGCCGATGTAGGCGTGGGCGGGGCTCGCGAGGAGCGCGAGCCCTGCAACGGCAATCGCGGGAGCCAGGCGTCTCGGCAACGGGCCTCCCCTGGGGGGGCTACGAGAAATGGAACCGGAGAACATAACCTCCGGCGGCGCGCCCGCGCGAATCGGCGCGATGACAAGCTCCGGGGGCTGGGGTACTCCCTTTTCGACGCTGGAGGCCCCCTCGATGTCGCGCCTGATGCTCGCCACCCTGGCTTCGATTCTCCTCGCTTGCGGCGCGAGCCCCGAGCAACAGCTCGACGAGGCGCGCGAGGCGCTGGCCCGGGGAGCCTACACCGAGGCGGCCGCGGCTGCGGCCCAAGGGCTCTCCGACGGCGCCGAGGGCGCGACGGCCTGGCGGCTCGAGCTCGCGGGGCTCGAGGCCGAGGCACGCGGCGGGCGCACCGCCGAGACGCTCGCGCGCCTCGAGCGGCTCGCCGGCGCCTGGTCGCAGCAGGTGACGGGGTCGCTGTACGTGCAGACGGCGGGCCAGCTGAAGGAGGCCGGCGAGGCGGCGGGCGCGGTCAGCGTGCTCGACGCCGGCGCCGAGCGCTTCCCGCAGGACGCGGCCATCGCCGCGGCGATCGCCCAGGCCAAGGTCTCGGGCACGGCCGCCGAGATCGAGCAGCTCCGCAGCCTCGGCTACGTCGAGTAGCGCCTCCGGGAATGGTAGGATCGCTGGCTCTCCAGGGAGGTTCCGTGCGCGCCCGCCCCGTGCTTCGCCGCCTCGCGCTGCGAGGCTCCGCCGCCGTCTGCCTGCTCGCCGCCGCGGTCCCCGCCGCTGCCCAGGATGCCGCGAACGCCTCGCCGATCCCGGCGAGCGCCGGCATCCGCGTGGTCGTCGAGAGCCCCGGATCCGGGAGCACCGTGCAGGCGCGCGACAACGTGGTGGAGGTGCGCGGCACCGCGATCGCCGCGGGCGACGAGGCGCAGCGCTTCGACGTGATGGTGGTGCTCGACGTCTCCGGCTCGACCCGATTCCCGAGCGGCGCCGACGTCGACGGCGACGGCGTGGTCGGCGAGAACCCCCAGGAAGGCCTGTTCGCGGCGGGCGAGTTTCCGCCGGACGTGTTCTGCACCGACCCCGACGACACCATCCTCGCCGCCGAGGTGGCCGCGGCCCGCGCGCTGATCGGGAGCCTGCGGCCCGAGCGCACCCGCGTCGGCCTGGTGACCTTCTCGGGCGCGGTCGACCTCGAGACGCACCTGCAGAAGAGCCGCGACCAGAAGAACGCCGAGCTGCAGGCCCCCCTCTCCGCGGACTTCTCGCGCGCCTTGGCGGGGCTCGACGCGGTGCTGCGGCGCGGCCCCAACGGCGCCACGGACTTCTCGGCCGGCATCCGGCTCGCGACCACCGAGCTGGCGGGGCTGCCGGGCGCCGTGAGCTCGCCGGGCGGCGACGCCAAGCAGGTGATCCTGTTCCTCACCGACGGCACGCCGAGCTTCCCGATCGGGCGCGACGACGTCGAGGACGCCGGCGACCTCGAGGCCGCCGTGAACGCCGCTCGGCTGGCGCGCGCCGCGGGCATCAAGATCAACACCTACGCCCTCGGCACGAACGCCCTCGGGCGACCGGTCGCGGCGACGGAGGTCGCGCGCGTCACGGTCGGCTCCTTCACCCCGGTCCTCGAGCCCGGCGCGATCGTGGCCGCCCTGCAGAGCGTCTCCTTCGCCAACGTCGAGGACGTCGCCGTCGCGAACCTGACGCTCCGCGAGGACACACCCGACGTGAGGCTCAACCCCGACGGCAGCTTCCAGGCCTTCGTCCCGGTGCGCGAGGGCACGAACCGCCTGCTGGTGAACGCCGTCGCCAGCGACGGCAGCGTCGCCAACGTGGAGCTGGCCTTCCAGTTCCGGGTGGCGCAGCAGGAAGGCCCGATGCGCGAGCGCGAGCTCGAGCAGCTCCGCCAGCTCAACACCGAGCTGCTGCGGCACGTCGAGGCCGAGCGCATCAAGCGCGAGAAGCGGCGGATGCGGGTGCAGAAGGAGATCGAGATCCGGGCCTCGGAGCCCTGATCCGGCCCGGCCCTCCCGCCCCTCGGCCGGCTTGCCGTTCCCGCGGGGACGGCGTATCCTGGGCCCGGGTTCGGGGACAGGGCTGATTTCTGGCGCTTGCAGGCCCTCGGACCTCCTGTCATCGGGGATCCACCCGCTCGTCGCTAAGCGCCCAGGAAATCCCACGCATGTCCGAGGAGAGCCCGGGCCCGAAGGGTCCGCTGGGGGCGTCTACACGCTCCGTCCACGGGGGCGAGCGGACCGGCGAGAAGGGCGCCTCGGTCTCGACCCCGATCCACCAGACCTCGACCTTCGCGTTCCGCGACTCCGAGGAGGTGCGCGCCTACGCCGAGGGCCGCAAGCGCCGCGACGAGTACGGCCGCTACAGCAACCCCACCTGGCGCGCCGTCGAGGGCAAGCTGTGCGAGCTCGAGGGCGCGGAGGCGGCGGCGCTGTTCGCCTCGGGCATGTGCGCGGCGACCACCACCTTCCTGGCGCTGCTGCCCCGCGGCGGCCATCTCATCGTGACCAGCGACTGCTACCGGCGCACGCGGCAGTTCCTGCGCCAGTACCTCTCGAAGCTCGGCGTCGAGGTGACGGTGATCCCGCCGGCCGACACGATCGCGCTCAAGGACGCGATCCGGGATGGCACCACCCTCTTCTTCACCGAGTCGCCGACCAACCCCTACCTGCGCGTGATCGACCTGCCCGAGACCGTGCGCATCGCCCACGAGCGCGGCGTCCAGGTGATGGTCGACTCGACGTTCGCCAGCCCGGTGAACCACGCGCCGCTGGCCGACGGCGCCGACCTCGTGATCCACAGCGCCACCAAGTACCTGGGCGGCCACAACGACCTGCTGGCCGGCGTGGTGGCGGGGCCCGCCGAGAGGGTCGCGCCGATCCGCGAGGCGGTCGGTGTCCTCGGCGGCGTGCTCGACCCCCACGCCGCCTGGCTGCTGCTGCGCGGCATGAAGACGCTCGCGCTGCGCATGGAGCGCCACAACGCGACGGGCCTGCAGGTGGCCCGCTGGCTCGAGGAGCAGCCGCAGGTGCGGCGGGTCTGGTACCCCGGGCTCGAGAGCCACCCCGACTACGCGGTGGCCACGCGCCTGATGCAGGGCTTCGGCGGCGTCGTGACCTTCGAGCTCGAGAGCGACCTCGAGGGCGCCATCCGCTTCACCGACGCCTGCCGCATCCCCTACATCGCGCCGAGCCTCGGCGGCGTCGACTCGCTGATCGAGATGCCGGTGCTGATGTCCTACTGGGACCAGCCGGTGGAGGAGCGCCGGCGCTGGGGCATCACCGACACGCTGGTGCGTTACTCCTGCGGCATCGAGGACGCCGGCGACCTGATCGCGGACCTCGAGCAGGCGCTGCGCGCGATCTGAGCCCCGGGAGCGCCGGCTAGAGCAGGCGCCCCTCCGCGGGCTGCGCGGCGCCTTCGAGGGCCAGCAGGCGCGCCTTCAGCGCGAGGCCGCCGCCGTAGCCGCCGAGCTTGCCGCCCGTGGCCACCACGCGGTGACAGGGCACCACGAGCGCCACCGGATTGGCGCCGTTCGCCGCGCCCACGGCGCGGACCGCCTCGGGCCGCCCCACGGCGCGCGCCAGCTCGGCGTAGGTACGAGTGGCTCCGTACGGGATCCGCAGCAGCTCTTCCCAGACCGCGCGCTGGAAGGGCGTTCCGCGCAGGTCGAGGGGCAGCTCGAAGCCGCGCCGCTTGCCTTCGAGGTACTCGGTGAGCTGGACGATCGCCGCCCGGTTCGGCGCGAAGCCTTCGACGGCGCGCGTCCCGCGCGCGGCGATGCGCTGCCAGCCCGCGAAGCCACGGCCGCTCGCGTGGGGTAGCTCCAGGTAGGCGACGCCGCGTTGGCTCGAAGCCAGCAGCAGCGGGCCGATCGGGCTCTCGAATCGCGCGGTGTGGAGGATCTCCACGGTCCCGTCACAATACCACGATCTTGGCGCATCTGATCGTCGCAGGCGGAGCGGGATACATCGGGAGCCACACCCTCCGGGCGCTGCGGCGCGCCGGGCACCGCGCCGTGGTGGTCGACGACCTGCGCGCCGGCCGCGCCGAGTTCGTGGGCGGCGTCCCGCTCTGGCGACGCGACGCCGGCGATCGCGACGCGCTGCGCGCGCTCTTCGCGCGCTACGGACCCTTCGACGGCGTGATCCACCTGGCGGCGTCGTGCTCGGTGGCCGAGTCGATGCGGCGGCCGCTCGAGTACTGGCGCAACAACACCGAGGGCTCGCTGCACCTCGTCGAGGCCGCCCTCGAGCACGGCGTGCGCGGCTTCGTGTTCTCCTCGACGGCGGCCGTCTACGGCCACCCCGAGTTCCAGCCGATCCCGGAGGCGAGCCCGCTCGCGCCGATCAACCCGTACGGCGCTTCCAAGGCCGCCGTCGAGCAGATCCTCGCCGACGTCGAGCGCGCCCACGGCATGCGCTGGACGGCGCTGCGCTACTTCAACGCCAGCGGGGCGGACGCCGCCGGCGACCTCGGCGAGTGCCACGAGCCCGAGACGCACCTGATCCCCGTGGCCCTCGAAGCCGCCTGCGGGTTGCGCCCCGAGCTGGTGCTCTACGGCACCGACTATCCCACGCGCGACGGCACCTGCATCCGGGACTACGTGCACGTCAGCGACCTGGCGGACGCCCACGTGCGCGCGATCGAGGCGCTGCTCGAGGGCGGGCCCGGCGGGGCCTACAACCTCGGCAGCGGCCGCGGCCACAGCAACCGCGAGGTCCTGGAGGCCGTGGGCGCCGTGGTCGGGCGGCCGGTGCCGTACCGGGAGGGAGCGCGCCGCGAAGGCGACCCCGCCGAGCTGGTGGCCGACCCCTCGCGCTTCCGGCGCGACTTCGGCTGGGAGCCGGTGCGCTCCGACCTCGACACGATCGTGCGTACGGCGTGGGGCTGGCTGCGCAGCTGGAAGCGCGACCGGCTCGCCGAGCTCGCCCCAGCCCCGGGCCCCAACCCGGGGACGGAGTCAACTAATCAACTATTGGACCCTTGGGGGATGAGCCTGCCTCGAGGTAGTTGATTAGTTGACTCCGTCCCCTAGTCGTCGCCGCCCGAGAGCGCCAGGCGCTTCATCATCTTCTGCAGGGACTGGCGCGGAATGCCGAGCCGGTCGGCGGCGCGGGTCTTGCTGCCCGTCTCTCGCAGCGCCTCCTGGATCATGCGGCGCTTCAGGTCGTCCACCGCCTGGTTGAGATCGCGCGCCTCGCCGGACGCCGCGGGCTCGCTCGGGGCCGCCGCGGCGCCGCCGCGCAGGTGCTCGGAGAGCATGTCGAGGCTGATGCGCTCGGCGTCGCCCGCCAGGGCGACCGCGCGCTGGAGCTCGTTCTCGAGCTCGCGCACGTTGCCGCTCCACTCGTGGGAGACGATGCGGTCCATCGCCGAGTTGGTGAAGCCGCCGAGCGAGCGGCCCATCTTCTGGTTCGCCGCGTCGAGGAAGTGGTGGGCGAGCGCGGGGATGTCCTCGCGCCGCGTGCGCAGCGGCGGCAGCTCGATCTCCACCACGCGCAGGCGATAGTAGAGGTCCTCGCGGAAGCGGCCCTCGGCGACGGCCTTGCGCAGGTCGCGGTTGGTGGCGGCGATGATGCGGACGTCCACCTTGCGCGTCTCGGAGGATCCGAGCGGGCGGATCTCGCCGTCCTGGAGCACGCGCAGCAGGCGCACCTGCATGCCCGGCTCGGTCTCGCCGATCTCGTCGAGGAAGATCGTCCCCCCGTCCGCGATCTCGAACAGGCCCTTCTTGTCGGCGTGGGCGCCGGTGAAGGCGCCGCGCTTGTGGCCGAACAGCTCGCTCTCGAGCAGCGTGTCCGGCAGCGCGCCGCAGTTCTGGGCGACGAAGCGCCGGTCGCGGCGTGTCCCTGCGTAGTGGATGGCGCGCGCCACCAGGTCCTTGCCGGTCCCGGTCTCGCCGGAGATCAGCACCGTCGCATCGGTCTGCGCGACCTTCTCCATCACCTCGAACACGCGGTTCATCGCCGGGCCGCTGCCGATGATCTGGTCGAAGGAGTAGCGACGCTCGACCTCGCGCTTCAGGTACAGGTTCTCGGCGCGCAACCGCTCGTTCGCGTCGGCCAGCGCGGCCGCGAGGGAGACGTTCTCGGCCGAGAGCGCGTGGGCCTCGAGGGCGCGCCGCACGTCGATGCGCAGGCTCTCCGGCTCCCAGGGCTTCTGGATGTAGCGGTAGATGCGGCCGTCGTTGATGGCGCGCACGATCGAGGTGATGTCGGCGTAGCCGGTCAGCATCATGCGCACGGTCTGCGGCCGGCGCTCGACGACCTTCTCCAGGAACTCGACGCCGCTCATGTCCGGCATCACCTGGTCGACGATCACCAGCGCGATGTCTTCGCGCTCCAGGATCTCGAGGCCCTGCTTGCCGGAGAGCGCGGTGAAGACCCGGTAGTCGTCCTCCAGGGTCATCGCGATCGACTCGACGATCGCCTCCTCGTCGTCGACCACGAGGACGCCGTAGGGCTGGCGGGCGGCCTCGGGGCGGGCGCCCTGGATGAGGGGATCGTTCACGGGGGCTTGTTCCGTCGGGTCTCGGGGCCGGGGGCTCCGGCGCAAGGGCGGGCGCAGCCAACGTAACGAGCACCGGGGGGGCGGGCAAAGCCCACCCCCCCGGCCTTCGGCTCGCGGAGCCCCGCCCGGCTAGCGCCGGGCGCGGCGCGCGGAGCGGGTGCCGCGGCGGGCCGCCCGCCGTGCGGGCTTGCGCGCGGCGCTGCGTCGCACGCGCGCCCGGGCGCCCTTGCGGCGAGCGGGAGCGCGGCGGCTGGCGCCGCCCCGGCGCGCCATCTTGGTGCGCGCCACGTCCCCGTCCTTGTCGATGAAGTAGAGGAAGCCCTCTTCGCGCCGGACTCCGGCCTTCGCGACCATTTGCGGCTTCCCGCGCGCCGGCTTGCCGCCGCCGCGCGCCATGCGGGCTCGGCTCACGTTCCCCTTCTTGTCGAGGTAGTACAGCCAGCCCTTCTCTCGCTTGATCTTCGTCTTCGCGACCTTTGTCGCCATGGCTCTTCTCCCTGTCCGCAGCGCCCCCGGCGGGGCCGGGAACGGAGCGGCTCTGGTTGCGCCCGACGGGGATGCCGGGCTCTGGACTCGGAGGACGCAGGCGCCGCCGGGGGAGAGGCAGGGCGCCACCGCGGGGATGATCCCTCGCTGCACCGTCGGTGTCAACGCATTTTCGAGGGTTTATCCGTCGGAGTTGCGAGCGGGGACGGTCTTAAGTAGTTGAGAAACTATCCCCGCAGGGGACTTTACTTGACTACTTAAGACCGTCCCCGCTCGTCGGCGAGGGCTTCGACGCGGTCGAGAACGCGCTTCTCGTAGACGGCGCCGTCGAGGCGGCCCATCTCCTGGATGCCCGTCGGGCTCGTGACGTTGATCTCGGTGAGCTGGCCGTCGATCACGTCGATGCCGACGAAGAACAGGCCGTCCTCGCGCAGCCGCGGGCCGATGCGCTCGATGATGCGGCGGTCCTCCGGTCCGATCTCGGTGCGCACCGCGCGCCCGCCGACGTGCAGGTTGGCACGCAGCTCGCGCTCCGACGGGATGCGCAGCAGCGCGCCGAGCGGCTCGCCCTCGAGCAGCAGGATGCGCTTGTCGCCGCGCGCGACCTCGGCGAGGAAGCGCTGGGCCATCACGCGGCGCGTGCCGAAGCGCGTCGACTGCTCGAGGATGGAGTTGCGGTTCCGGTCGTGCTCGCCGACGAGGAAGATGCCCTCGCCGCCGCGCCCGTCGAGGGGCTTCACCACCATCTCGCCGCCCATCTTGTGCATGAACTCGATCAGCTCCGAGATGTGCCGCGTCACGATCGTCTCGGCCATCAGCTCGGAGAAGTGCATCGCGTAGAGCTTCTCGTTGGCGACGAGGATGCCCTCCGGGCGGTTGAGCACCAGGGTGCGGCGGCAGAGCGCGAGGATCTGCGTCGCCACCACGTAGTCGACGTCGACCGGCGGATCCTTGCGCTGGAACGCCACGTCGACCTCCTCGTCGAGGTACGCGACGCGCGGCTCGCCGAGCTCGAAGCACGGGCTGCGGCCGCGGCTGACCGTGATCGCGGTCACGCGCGCCCGCACCCGGTGGTGGTCGACGCCGAGATCCGCCGGATCGACGTAGAGCGTGCGGTGGCCGCGCGCCTGCGCCTCGAGCATGAAGGCGAACGTGGTGTCCGCATCGGGATTCATGCTGGCCGGCGGGTCCATCACGAAGGCCAGGGTCAGGGTCGCCTTGGGCATTCAGTCACCTTCGAGGTGGGCCGATGTTTCGGGGGCGGCACGGGCGAGGCCCGCGGCCCCGTCGCCCCGGCCGTAGCGTAGCGAGCGGGCCGTCGGCTACGGTCCGCTTCGAGGAGCCATGGCGCGTTCGAGGGCCCGGTCGATCGTCCTGCGGACCCTGCTCGGGCTCGCGGCGCTGGTGATCCTCGGCGGCGGCGCCGCCGTCGCGCTGCTCTACGCCTCCCTGGTGGCCGACCTCCCGGACCTGCGCAGCCTCGAGGACTACCGGCCCGCGCTCACCAGCGTGGTGCTCGACCGCAGCGGCCGGCCGATCGGGGAGTTCTACGAGGAGCGCCGCCGCCTGGTGGACCTCGACGATTTGCCGCCCCACGTGGTGCAGGCCTTCATCGCCGCGGAAGACAAGACCTTCTTCGAGCACTCGGGCATCGACTATGTCTCGATCGTGCGCGCGGCCTGGGCCAACCTGCGCGCCGGCGGCGAGGTGCGCCAGGGCGCCAGCACCATCACCCAGCAGCTCGTGAAGAGCCTGCTGCTCTCGCCCGAGCGCACGCTCCAGCGCAAGCTGCGCGAGATGCTGCTGGCGCGGCGCATCGAGCAGCGCTTCTCGAAGCAGGAGATCCTCCACCTCTACCTGAACCAGATCTACTTCGGGAGCGGCGCCTACGGGGTGGCGGAGGCGGCGCGCACCTACTTCGGCAAGGAGATCGGTGCGATCGACGTGGGCGAGGCGGCGCTGATCGCCGGGCTGCCCAAGGCGCCCACGCGCTTCTCGCCGTACCGGAACCCGGCGCGCGCCGAGGAGCGGCGCCGCTACGTGCTGGACCGCCTCGAAGAGGAAGGCGCGATCGACGCGGCGACCCACGCTCGGGCGATCGCCCAGCCGCCGGAGCTGCGCTCGCCGCCGGAGCACGAGGACTACGCGCTGGCCGCCTACTTCACCGAGGAGGTGCGCCGAAAGCTGTTCGCAGAGCTGGGCGGCGAGCGCGTGCTGCGCGGCGGCCTGGTGGTGGAGACCACCCTCGACCTCGCCCTGCAGCGCAGCGCCGTCGCCGCGGTGCGCGCCGGCCTCGAGGCGCTCGACCAGCGCCAGGGCTACCGCGGGCCGCTGCGCCGGGTCGCCGCCGGCGCGCTCGCCGAGGAGGCGCTGCGGCTCGCGGGGGAGAACAGCCTCTCGGCCGAAGAGACGCCCGACGAGGCCTTCTCGCTGCCCGAGGATCGCCCGCTGCTCGGCGTGGTGACCCGCGTCGACGAGAACGCGAACCGGGCGCAGGTCGCCTTCACGCCCTGGCTCGGCACGCTCGTCGGAATCGACGACGTGCGTTGGGCTCGGCCCTTCGACACGAGCAGCGCCGCCTGGCAGATCCAGAAGATCGCGACGGCCTTCAAGGTGGGCGACGTGGTGCGCTTGCGGTCCTACCGGCCGCCGGCGAAGGAGGGCGAGCCGCCGCCGGGTGTGCGCTGGACCCTCGACCAGAGGCCCGCGGTGCAGGGCGCGCTGCTCTCGCTCGACGTCGAGAGCGGCGAGGTGCTCGCGCTGGTGGGCGGCTACGACTACGCCGAGAGCGAGTTCGACCGCGCCGTGCAGGCGGAGCGCCAGCCGGGCTCGTCGTTCAAGCCCTTCGTCTACGCCACCGCCCTCGGGCGCGGCTACACGCCGGCCTCGATCATCCACGACCGCCCGGTCGTGATGGAGGACGGCTCGGGCAAGACCTGGCGCCCGCAGAACTACTCGCGGAAGTTCCTGGGGCCGATCACGATGCGCGAGGCGCTCGCCCGCTCGGTCAACAACGCGACCATCCACCTGATGCGCGACGTCGGCGTCGAGAACGTGATCTCGCTGGCGCGAAAGCTCGGGATCCGCGCGCTGCTCGAGCCGAACCTCTCGCTCTCGCTCGGCTCCTACCCCGTGACGCTGCTCGAGATGACGCGCGCCTACGCGGTGCTCGCCAAGAGCGGCCGGCCGGTGCAGGCGCGCTTCGTGCGCCGCGTCCTCGACCGCCGCGGCGAGAGCGTGCTGGCGGACCTCACCCTCGAGCCGCCCGGCGCTCCCGGCGCGTCACCCGGCGGTGTCGCAACCGCACCCGCAGAGCCGGCCCGGCCGGCGGCGGAGGCAGCAGTCGTGGCGCACGACAGCGAGCCGGCCGACGCCGAAGGGCGCGTGATCCCGGCGAGCCAGGCCTACCTCGCCGTCGACCTGCTGCGCTCGACGATCCTGCATCCCCAGGGCACCGGGGCCAAGGCGAAATCGCTGGGGCGCCCGATCGCGGGCAAGACCGGCACCACCAACTCCCAGGCGGACGCCTGGTTCATCGGCTTCTCGCCCGACGTCGCCACGGGCGTCTGGGTCGGCTTCGACTCGAAGGAGGTGCTCGGCAAGGGCGAGACGGGGGGCCGCGCGGCGCTGCCGATCTGGATGGACTTCATGAGGGTCGCCCTCGAGCAGCGCCCCGAGCGCGACTTCGAGGTCCCCGAGCAGATCGTCTTCGCCCGCATCGACTCGAAGACCGGCCTGCTCGCGCCGCCGGGCGCGCCGGACGGCTACTTCCAGGCCTTCCTGGAGGGCACCGAGCCCCACGCCTCGGCCGAGGTGTCCATCGACGCCGCCGACCAACGCCGCCTCGAACGCCTCGACTTCTGAAGGGGACGGAGTCAACTAATCAACTAAGTTCACCCACGGGGGTAGTTAGTTGATTAGTTGACTCCGTCCCCGAGCACGCCCCGAGCACGATTCGCGCGACGTCGCGGGTGCGGAGGCGCTCGCGAAGCCGCTCGCCCAGCTCGGCGGCGCGCTCGGCGACGAGGTCGTTGTCTCGCAGCGACGCGAGGGCGCCGGCGAGCGCGCCCACGCTGAGGCGGCGGCGCGGGAGCGGCGGGGGGCCGAGGCCGAGGTCCACGACGCGCGCGCCCCAGTAGTGCTGGTCGAGCAGGTGCGGCACCACCACCTGCGGCGTCCCCGCGCGCGCCGCCATGGTCGTGGTGCCGGCGCCGCCGTGGTGCACCACCGCGGCGACGCAGCGAAACAGCGCGGCGTGGGAGACGGGCCCGATCTCGATCACGTCGCCGGGCAACGGACCGTCGCCGAGGCCCGCCCAGCCCCGCGAGAGGATCGCGCGGACGCCCGCGCGCGCGACGGCGTCGAGCACGAGGCGGGTGGTCGCGGCGGGCGCCGGATCGGTCATGCTGCCGAAGCCCACGTAGACCGGCGGCTCGCCCGCCGCCAAGAACGTCTCGAGCTTCTCGGGCAGCGGCGCGTCCGCGTCGAAGGGGTGCAGGCAGCCGATCGACTCCACCCGGACGCGCGCGCCGCGCGGCGCCGGCGCGAGCTCCTCGTCGGCCGCCAGCAGCGGCTCGGCGCCGATCATGTGCTCCATCACGTCGCGCACCGGCGGCAGGCCGAGCTTCGCCCGCTCGCGGTCGATGGGGCCGCGCAGCAGCGCGTTGGCGAGACGCTGCGTGACCCACCAGGCGGCCCGCGCCGGCAGCCCGCGCAGGCGCGGCCACGGCATCATGATGGGCGCGGCGTCGGGCGAGGGGATGATGCCCGGCGCGTAGGCCACGAAGCGATGGCGCGCGCCGTGGAGCTCCGCGGCGGTCACCGCCGCCGCCTGGGTCGAAGCCGCGAGCACCAGCTCCGCTCCGCGCACGGCGTCGACCATCGCGGCCATCTGGAGCGGCAGGTTGGCCGCGATGAAGTCGCGGCCCACGCGCAGGACCTCGCTGGTGGTGCCGTGCACCGCGGCCGCCTGCTGCTCGAGGAACGCGCGCACGGGCGGGCCCACGTTGCGGTAGGGCAGACCGCGCTCGCGCGCCTCGGCCTCGAAGTCCGGCGGAGCGCACACCAGCACGTCCGCCCCTCGCGCCGCCAGCAGCTCCGCCAGCGCGAGGAACGGGTGCACGTCGCCGCGCGTGCCCTCCGCCGCCAGGACGATGCGCATGGGGGTGCCTCCGACCCACCGCCATCGATCGGACGAACGCGTTCCTTGAGGCGGGCGGCTATCTTCGGCGCGCGGTGACGTTTCGGAAGGTCGCGCGCCTGAACGAGATTCCCGAAGGACGCGGCCTGTGCGTGCGCGTGGACGCCCTCGAGGTGGGCCTGTTCCGCGTCGAGGGCCGCATCCACGCCATGGAGAACCGCTGCCCCCATGCGGATGCGCCGCTCCACGAGGGCGACCTCGCCGGCGCGGTCGTGACCTGTCCGGGCCACGGCTGGGAGTTCGACGTGCGCACCGGCTGGCGGCCGGACGACCCGGACGGCTGGCCGATCCCCTGCTTCGAGGTGCGGGTGGAGGACGGTGAGGTGTGGATCGACACCGAACGGCCCATCAACCTGCGCAAGCGCTGACGCAGCCTCCGCGGCGGCTCAGCGCGACCCGAGCAGCAGGCGGGCGAGCTCCTCGGGCGCGCCCACCAGCCACTCCGCGCCCGCCTCGCGCAGCTCCCCCTCGCTGCCGATCCCCCAGGTGACGCCGATCGAGCCGATGCCGAGGGCGCGCGCGGCCGACACGTCGTGGTGTCGATCGCCGACCAGCGCGGCGCGCGCGCCGGGCGCGACGCCGAGCGCTTCGAGGGCGCGCCGGGCGGTCTCGCGCTTGGGCTCGGCTTCGACGAGCCCGAGCGCCGGACCCGCCACCACCCGGAAGCGCCCGGCCACGCCGAGAGATTCGAGGATGGGCCGGGCGAACTCGACCGGCTTCGAGGTCGCCACGGCGAGCGGGGGGCCCTGCGCCAGCGCGGCCAGCAGCGGCGCGATCCCCGGCACGAGCCTCGTCTCGCGGACGCACAGCTCCCGGTAGACCTCCCGGTAGTGCGTCATGCCCTCGGCCGCGCGCGCCGGGTCGCCGCCCTGCTCGCGCAGCAGGTCGACGAAAACACCGTAGAGCGAATCCCCGATCCGGGGATGCAGCTCGGCCTCGGGTCGCGGCGCGAGGCCGAGCCGCCCGAGCGCGTGGTTGATCGAGCGGGCGATCGGGGCGCGGGAGTCGACGAGCACGCCGTCGAGGTCGAACAAGATCGCGTCGAGCGAGAGATGCATTGACACGGGCAGGCGTCGCAGGGTAGCAAGCCAGGGATGGCGGAAGGCGGGACGGCGGACGAGCGGCGGGCCGGACACGGGCGGACCCGCGGGACGCGGCGGCGGCTGCTGGCCGCACGCGCCATGGAGCCCGGGGCGGCCGAGCGGGCGGCGGACGTCCAGGCCCTGCTCGCCCAGACGCTCGGCGCCCTGCTCCGCGAGACCCGCGTCGAGCGCGCGGCGGTCTGGGCCCGCGACCCGAGCGGGCGCGGCGTGGTGCTGGCGGCGCTCGGCGATTCGCCGGCCCCCGCCGACGCCGAGATCGCCGCGCTCGCGAGCCTGCCCGGGCCGGCGGACCTCGGGGCGCCGGACGCCTCGGAAGACCTCGCTCGGCTCGCCAGCCGCAGCGGCCTCTCGGCCGCGGCGCCGGTCGGCGCGGGCCGCGAGCCCTTCGTCGTACTCGTCCTCGGCGGCTCCGCCGACTCCGCCGGCGCCGTGCGCCCGCGGACCCTCGCCGCGCTCGGCGCCGCGGCGGAGCGGCTCGCCACGCCGCTCGCGGCCTCCGCCTCCCTGGGCCGGCTCGCCCGCCTCGACGCCGAAGTGCGTCGGCTCGACCGCCTCGCCGCGCTCGGCGAGCTCGTCGCCGAGATCGTCCACGAGATCCGCAACCCGCTGGTCTCGGTGAAGACCTTTCTGCAGCTCCTGCCCGAGCGGGCCGCCGAGCCGGATTTCCAGGGCCGCTTCCGCGAGGTCGCCGCCGAGGAGCTGCGGCGCATCGAGCGGCTGCTCGACCTGGTGCTCGCCCACGCGCGCCCCGGCACCGCCACCCGCGAGAGCGACTCCACCCTGCTCTCCGCCTCGTGTCAGTCCGTGCTCCAGCTCGTCTCGCACCGCGCGGCGGACCTCGGTGTCTCCCTCGAGCTCGCGGATGGAGAGCCGCCGCTCCGCGTCGCGCTCTCGGACGACGCGCTCCGCCAGGTGGTGCTGAACCTCGTGCTGAACGCCCTCGACGTCACGCCGCGGGGGGGCCGGGTGCGGCTGGCGCTCGCCGCGCCGGGCGGCCAGGCGGAGCTGCGCGTCGAGGACGACGGACCCGGCGTGCCCGAGGCCCTGCGCGAGCGGGTCTTCGAGGCGTTCTTCTCGTCGAAGCCCGGCGCGCCGGGCGGCCTCGGCCTCGCCATCACCCGCCGCATCGTCGAGGAGGCGGGCGGCAGCATCGCCGCGCTCCCGGGCGAAGCGGGCGGCGGCTGCTTCCGGGTGCGCCTGCCGCTCGCTTGACCTAGGCCTTCGGCGCGCTCGTGTCCTGCAGCCAGGCGAAGGCGATGCGCGAGAGCTCGGCGAGCCCGGCCACGAAGAAGTGGTCCGCCTCGGGGATCACCTCGAGCCGCGCGTTCGGCAGCGCCTCGAGCTCCGCGGCGAGCGCCTCGGGCGGGGCCAGTCGATCGTCGGCCCCCGTCACCACGAGGGTCGGCCGGCCCAGCTCGCGGAGCGCTCCCCGCTCGAGCAGCGGCGCCGGCGGCGCCACCAGCAGCACGCGTCCGATCCGCGGATGCAGGCGAGCGGCGCGCAGCGCGGCCGCCGCGCCGAAGCTGTACCCGCAGGCGACCACCTTGCCGGGCACCGTCTCCGCGACGTAGGCCAGAGCCGCCGCGTAGTCGGCGTCGGCGTCGCGCGCCTCGCCGCTGGCGACGCCCGCGCTCGCGCCGACGCCGCGCCAGTTGAAGCGCACCGCCGCGATGCCCGCCCGAGCGCTGGCCCACGCGACCTCGTTCACCACCGGCGAGTCCATGCTCCCGCCGTAGAGCGGGTGGGGCGGCGCGATCACCGAGCCGTAGGGGTTGCCGGCATGGCCCGCCTGGAAGACGCCCTCGAGCGCGCCCTCCTCGGGCGCGCGCAGCGCGATCGCGATCATGCGTTCGTCCTGCCTGGGGCTCATCGGCGCTGCAATATACGGTGTCTCTCGCCTACAGTCGCCGCGTGGCCGAGTCCCTCGAGGAGCGTGGGTCGCGGGCGCGGCGGATCGTCCGGGCCCTCGATCGCGCCTACCCCGACGCCCGCACCGCGCTGCGCTTCGACTCGCCCTTCGAGCTACTCGTGGCCACCATCCTTTCGGCCCAGTGCACCGACGAGATGGTGAACCGCGTCACCGCCGAGCTGTTTCCCCGCTTCGGAACGCCCGCGGCCCTCGCCGCCGCCGACCCCGCGGAGGTCGAGGCCCTGGTGCGACCGACGGGCTTCTACCGGCAGAAGGCCCGCTCGATCCAGGCCGCCGCGCAGGGCCTCGTCGAAGGCTTCCGGGGGGAGGTGCCCGCGAGCCTCGAGGAGCTGGTGACGCTCCGCGGCGTCGCCCGCAAGACCGCCAACGTGGTGCTCGGCAACGCCTTCGGCATCCCCGGGCTGGCGGTGGACACGCACATGGTGCGCGTCAACCAGCGCCTGGGACTCACCCGCCACGACGACCCGGTGAAGATCGAGGCCGATCTCGCCGAGCTGGTGCCCCGCGCGCACTGGACGCGCTACACGAACCAGGTCATCCACCACGGCCGCGTCTGCTGCGAGGCGCGCCGGCCGCGCTGCGAGGAGTGCCCCTTGGAATCCCTCTGCCCCCGCATCGGGGTCGGCAGGCCGCCGAAGGCGGCGCGCCACGAGAAGCAGGCGAGGCGCAAGTGAACGAGCGCGTCGCCTACCGCGGCCGCTCGCTCACGGTGGTGAGCGAGGACGTCGAGCTCCCGAACGGCCACCGCGTGACGCTCGACATCGTGAAGCACCCCGGCGCCTCGGCCGTCGTCCCCTTCACCACCGAGCGCGACGTCCTGCTGATCCACCAGTTCCGCCACGCCGCGGGGGGCACCATCTGGGAGGTGCCGGCCGGCAAGCTGGACGGCGACACGCCCGAGGTGTGCGCGCGCAAGGAGCTCGAGGAGGAGGCCGGCCGCCGCGCGGGCCGCCTCGAGCGGCTCGGCTCGATCTGGACGACGCCGGGCTTCACGAACGAGGTGATCCACCTGTTCGCCGCCTTCGAGCTCGAGGAGATCCCGACGCGCCACGAGGCCGCCGAGGTGATCGAGGTGGTGGAGATGCCGCTGGCGCGCGCGCTGCAGATGATCTGGGACGGCCAGCTGCGCGACGCGAAGAGCGCCCTCGCGCTGCTGCACGCCGCCCACCGGCTGGGGCTCCTCGCGTGAGCCTCGGCGCCGCCTTCGGCTGGCACTGCCTCGCCTTCGAGGAGCTGCTCGCCCTGGTGCGGCGCGCCGAGGCGCTCGGCTACGCCGCGGTCTTCGTCGACGGCGACGTCTCGGTGATCGAGAGCCGCGGCGAGGGCGACGTGCTCGACGGCTGGACCGTCACCGTCGCGCTGCTCGCGAAGACGGAGCGCATCCAGATCGGCTCGATCCGGCTTCCGCACCACTGGAACGCGGCGCGCCTCGCCCAGGCGGCAGCGAGCGCGGAGCGCCTCTTTCCGGGTCGCCTGCGCTTCCTCTGCTCGATCGGGGCGCAGCGCGCGGACCGCCGCTTCGGCCTGCCGCTGCTCCCGGTCGACGACCGCATCGCCTGGCTGGACGAGACCCTCGAGGCCGTGCGCGCGCTCTGGCGCGGCGAGGACGTGACCCGCGCCGGACGCTTCGTGCGGCTCGAGCGCGCCCGCGTGCGACCTTCGCCGCCGCCGGGGCGCATCCCGATCGAGGTCGGCGCGCGGCGCCCGCGCCTCCTCGAGCTGGTGGCGCGCCGCGCCGACCGCTGGGACGTGAACCTGCCGCCGATCCGGAAGCGCGTGGAGGAGGCGGCCGAGAGCCTCGCCGCCGCCTGCCAGGCGATCGGGCGGGACCCGGCGTCCATCGGGCGCTCGCTCTGGATCTTCGCGCGCCCGGGCCGCGACCCGGCGGACCCGGAGCTGCGCCGCGAGTTCCTGCGCTGGAACCCGTGGTACGCGGACCTCCCCCTGGGCGAGCTCGGAGAGGCGATCGTGGCCGGCAGCCCCGAAGGCTGCCGAATGCGAATCGACTCGATCCGCGGCGATCTCGGCATCGACCTGCCGGTGATCGACTGCTCGGGGCTACGCTACGACGCAGCGCGTCACGCCATCGACGCGCTGGCACCCGGGAAAACCCTCGTTGACCCGACCACTTCCAGGTCGTAGGCTTGCTGGGGTTTGCGGGAACCGCGCCCTTCCCGCCCACCCGAAAACGTCAGCGTCCGGTCAGAGGTCACGCGGCCTGCTCCGCGGGCCTGCCTTTTGCTCCGAAGAAGAGCTGACGACGGGTCGGAGGCGAGAGCTTGTACGGTCGCGGGTATCAGCAACAGGTCCGCTTCGGGCCCCCCCACACGCCCGACGTGATCAAGTGGCTGCTGATCGCCAACGTGGGCGTGTTCATCCTCCAGCACGTCTTCACCGGCTTCACGAGCTGGTTCGCTGCATGGCCGGTCCGCTTCTGGAGCGGCGCCCTCTGGCAGCCGTTCACCTACATGTGGCTGCACTCCCCCGGCAGCCTGATGCACATCGGCTTCAACATGCTCGCGCTCTGGATGTTCGGCTCGGCGGTGGCCTCGGCCTGGGGCCCACGACGTTTCCTGCGCTTCTACCTGGCCTGCGGCGTGGGCGCGGGGCTGCTGATCGTGACCCTGCCGGCGATCGTGACCTGGCTCGGCCTCGGCACCCCGCCGACCTACCTGCTGCCGACCCTCGGCGCCTCCGGCGCGATCTTCGGCGTGCTGCTCGCCTACTCCCTCACCTGGCCCGACCGCACGATCATGCTGCTCTTCCCGCCGATCCCGATCAAGGCGCTGTACTTCATCCCGTTCCTGTTCCTGATGGAGTTCCTGTTCGGACCCGGCAACGTGAGCCACGTGGGCCACCTCGGCGGCGTCCTCGTCGGCTGGATCCTGTTCCGCCGTTCGAATTCCCAGCCGCTGTTCCCGTCCAAGGATCAGATCCTCTACCGCTGGCGCCGCTACAAGATGCGCCGCCAGCTCTACGAGGTGCGCCGCGAGCAGGAGCGCTCCTGGCGCGACCCGGACAACAGGCTGCACTGATGAGCGACCCCTTCACCATCGCCCCGGGGCTGGACGCCGAGATCGCTCGGGCGGCCGGCCTGCTGCGCGCCGCGCGCTCGGCGGTGGCCCTCACCGGGGCGGGCCTCTCGGTGGAGAGCGGCATCCCGCCCTTCCGCGGGCCGGGCGGCCTGTGGACGAAGCACGGCGAGCCGCCCCTGGACGGCTACCAGCGTTTCCTGCGCGACCCGGCGAAGGCCTGGCGCGAGCGCCTGAACCCGACCGAGGGCTGGGCCCGCGGCCTGCGCGAGACCCTCGACGCCGCGCGGCCGAACCCCGGCCACCTCGCCCTCGCAGGGCTCGAGCAGCGCGGCCTGCTCGCGTGCGTGATCACCCAGAACATCGACGACCTGCACCGCCAGGCCGGCAGCCGCGCGCTGCTCGAGATCCACGGCAACCACCGCTGGCTGCGCTGCATCGACTGCCACCGCCGCTTCGACCCGACCGGCTTCGCGGTCGACCCCGAGCGCCTCCCGCCGCTCTGTCCGGAGTGCGGCGGCTGGGTGAAGGGCGACACGGTGCAGTTCGGCGAGCCGATCCCGCCCGACGTGCTGCGCGACTGCTACCGCGCCGTCGAGCGCGCCGATTGCATGCTGCTGATCGGCACCTCCGGCACGGTCTACCCCGCGGCGGAGTTCCCCCTCGAGGTGCTGCGCGCCGGGGGCAGCCTGATCGAGGTCAACCCCTACGAGAGCGAGCTCAGCCCGCTCGCCACGGTCTCGCTGCGGGGGCCCGGCGGGGCGGTGATGGAGCGCCTGCTCCAGCACGCTGCCGCGGCCGCCGAGCCGGGGAGGGCCGCGTAGTGGACAAGACCACCTCCCGCGAATGCGGCGATCGCCGCGGCTTCGGCGAGTTCCTGCGCTCGCTGCTCGCCGGCGTGCCGTGGAGCGAGCGCGCCGAGCAGGACGAGACCGAGAGCTTCGCGGCGCCGCGCGGCGGAGCGCTGCGTCTCGAGAACGCCAACGGCAAGACGCGCGTCGTCGGCGAGGACCGCTCGGACATCGAGGTGCGCTACCGCAAGGTGGCGCGCGCCGAGTCGCAGGAGGGCGCCCGCGCGCTGGTCGACGCGATGCGCCTCGACGCCCGCGAGGAAGCGGGCGTGCTGGTGATGGGCTTCGAGATCCCGGGGCGTTGGAACCGGCGCGGCTGGGTGGACGTCGAGGTGCGCGCGCCGCGCGGCCTGCGCATCGACGTGGTCGCCGCCAACGGACGCGTGTGCGTGGCAGGCCTGCGCAGCGCGGTGCGCTGCAAGTCGAGCAACGGCACCATCCGCATCGAGGACGTGATCGGCGACATCTCCGTCTCCACCTCGAACGCCAAGGTGAAGACGAGCTGCACCTGCGGGCGCCTGCGGGCGCGCTCGAGCAACGGCAAGATCGAGCTCGAGGACCATCGCGGCTCCGTCGACGCCAGCACCTCGAACGGCATGATCCACTGCGAGCTCGACGAGCTCGGCAGCGAGGGAGTGATCCTCGCGACGAGCAACGGCCGCATCTCCCTCGACCTCCCGGAGCAGGTCGACGGCGACGTCGACATCCGCGTCGACAACGGCGTGATCCGCACCTCCCGCGAGGTGGCGGGCGCCTCCGGCGAGGACCGCCGCGGACGCGTGAAGGGCACCCTCGGGCGCGGCGGCGTGCCGATCCGCCTGCGGGCCTCGAACGGGACCATCTCGGTCCGCTGAGAGCGCTAGCCGCTCCCCCCGGCGGAAGAAGACCGGGGCGGGTGGCCCCCGCGCGGAGAACGAGCGGAGCAACCCGCCCCGCTCGGACCCTGCACGCACCGCGCCCCGGTTGGAATCCAGCGAGGGCCGGCGCCGGCGCTCCCGCAGCTGCCTCTCGCCCTCATCGGCTCGGAAACACCGACTTCCAGTCGCGCTTCATGCTGACGAGACTCCAGCCTCGCCCGGGCGCCTCGTCGAGACCGCGATCGAGCTTGCCGATGACGGACTTCCGATCGTAGGCCACCTCGCGCTCGGCATCGTCGTGGTGGAGGAGCACGGCGAGGCGCCGGCCCGGGCCCGAGGTCGTCCACTCGAGCATCTCGAAGTCGCCGTCCGAGTTGCCGAACGCCGCCAGCGGCCGGCGTCCGATGAACTTGTGGATCCCGACGGGCTTGCCCGCCTCGTCGTCGACGAAGTCGACGGCCGGAAGGCGCACGATCACCGGCCGGCCGTCGCGGAGCTCGTAGCGCGTCTGGATGCTGCTCCCGATCACCTGCTCCGGCGGCACGCCGTAGACCCGCTCCGTGAAGGGGCGCATGAACTCGATGCCGCCTCCCGAGACGATGAAGGTCTTGAAGCCGCTCTCGCGCAGGTAGGCCAGCAGCTCGAGCATCGGTTGGTAGACGCACGCGGTGTAGGGCCGGCCGAGCTTGGGATGCGTCGCGCTCGCGAGCCAATCTTCCACGATGCGCGCGAACTCCTCGCTGGTATTTCCCGCGTGGGTCTCCATCAGGAGCTCCAGCAGGCCGTGCTCGCCGGTCGCCGCGACCCCCGCCGGGTCTCCGCGCAGGGCCGAGGCGAACGGCTCGCGCTCCCGCCATTCCGGGTGCTGAGGGGCGAGCGCCTTCACGCGGTCGAGGGCGAAGGCGAGCTGGACGTACATCGGCTGCTCGGACCAGAGCGTGCCGTCGTTGTCGAAGACGGCGATGCGCTCGGCCGGCGGGACGAAGTCGGGGCCGCCCGGCTTCGTCACGGCCTCGACGAAGGCGACGATCGCCTGGCGGGCGGGCCCCTGGTTCCACGACGGCAGCGGATCCGCTCGCACCCCGACGGCGCTGAGCGCGAGAAAGGACAGGGCGAGATGCGCCCCCGCTCGGGAGGTGAGGCTTCCGATGCGGCCCAAACCCCTCCTTCCGCTCGCGGCCTAGGATCCCGCGCGCCGGTAGACGGCGGCCAGGCCGATCGGCAGCTCGACGCGCAGGCGCCCGTCGGGCAGCGCCTCCAGCCGGTGCTCGCCCCGGCCGTCGCTCCGCACCGCCCGCACCACGTCGCCTTCGATCTCGTAGCTCACCGCGATCAGCGTCCCGCCGGCGTCGATCGCGTCGCCGGTGAAGCGGAGCGTCGCGATCTCCGCGGCGTCCACCGCCAGCAGCGTGCCCGGAGCGTTGTCGTCCCGGTCGACCTCCCAGTCGCCGAGCGCCGGGTTGCGGCCGCACGCAGCGACGGCGAGGAGCGCCGCGAGCCCCAGGGCCGCCGCCGAGCGTGCCGCTGCGCGCACCCGCTAGCCCCCGTGGCCTACCGAGAGCGTCTCCATCACCTCGTCCAGGGAGAAGCTCGCAGCCTTCTGGCGCGGCGGGAACTCCTTGAAGGTCTTCAGGAAATCCGCCACGTAGGCCTGCGCCGGGACCAGCAGGTAGACCCGGTCGATCATCCAGTCGTAGTAGGTGTTGGAGGTGGTCTGCGCGCGCTCGTAGGGGTCGCGGCGCAGGTGGAACATCAGGGGCACCCGCAGCGGCGTGAAGGGCTCCGCCCAGACCCGGAGCGTCCCCGGCGCACGCTGCTCCATGAAGACGATCTTCCAATCGTCGTAGCGCAGCGCGGTCAGGTCGCCGTCGTCGGAGAAGTAGAAGATCTCCTTGCGCGGGCTCTCCTTCACCTCGCCCTCGAGGAGCGGGAGGACGTCGTAGCCGTCGAGGTGGACCTTGTAGGTGCGGCCGATCGCCTGCACCCCGCCCGCCTTGAGCTTCTCCTTGATCGCGGGCTCGCCGGCCACGTCGAGGAACGTGGGGAGCCAGTCCATGTGGTGCACGATCTCGTTGTTCACCGAGCCGGCCGGAATCTTCCCGGGCCAGCGCACCGCCGCCGGGACGCGCCAGCCGCCCTCCCAGTTCGTGTTCTTCTCGCCGCGGAACGGCGTCGCCGCGGCGTCCGGCCAGCTGTTGTAGTGAGGCCCGTTGTCGGTCGAGTAGAACACCAGGGTGTTCTCGGCGATACCGAGCTCGTCGAGCTTCTTCAGGAACTTCCCGATGTGCATGTCGTGCTCGACCATGCCGTCGGCGTACTCGTCCTGGCCCGAGATGCCGCGCAGCTCGGGCTTCACGTGGGTGCGGAAGTGCATGCGGGTGCCGCTCCACCACACGAAGAAGGGCTTGCCCGCCTTGTGTTGCGCCTCGAGGAAGGCGATCGCGCGGTCTGAAGTGTCGTCGTCCACCGTCTCCATGCGCTTCCTGGTGAGCGGTCCCGTGTCCTCGATGCGGCCGTCGGCGAAGGAGTGGATCACGCCGCGCGGGCCGAAGCGCTTCCGGAACTCCGGGTTCTTCGGGTAGTCCTCGTTCTCGGGCTCTTCCTCGGCGTTCAGGTGGTAGAGGTTGCCGTAGAACTCGTCGAAGCCGTGGTTCGTGGGCAGGAACTCGTCCTTGTCGCCGAGGTGGTTCTTGCCGAACTGGCCCGTCGCGTAGCCCTGTGCCTTGAGCAGGCCCGCGATCGTCGGGTCCTCTTTGCGCAGGCCGATGTCGGCGCCGGGCAGGCCGACCTTCGAGAGACCGGTCCGGAACACGCTCTGGCCCGTGATGAAGGACGCGCGCCCCGCGGTGCAGGACTGCTCGCCGTAGTAGTCGGTGAAGAGCATGCCCTCGCTCGCGATGCGGTCGATGTTCGGCGTCGTGTAGCCGACCAGGCCGCGCGTATAGGCGCTGATGTTCGACTGGCCGACGTCGTCGCCCCAGATCACGAGGATGTTCGGCTTGCCGGCGGCGGGCGCCTGGGCGCGCGCGGGGACGGCGGAGCCGAGCCAGGGCAGGGCGAGGGCGAGAGCGAGGGCGGGCAGGCTGCGCACGGGGTCTCCTCCTGGAGCTCGGATCTTCGATCAGACCCCCTGGCAATACCAATGCTTTCCGTCAGGGGGGCGCGATACCCTCTGCGCATGGAGCTGGATCGGCGTCACCTCGAGCACCTGAGCGCGGTCGCGCGACACCGAAGCGTCACCCGTGCAGCCGAAGAGCTCCGCATCACGCAGCCTGCCCTCTCGCGAAGCATCCAGGAGATCGAGCGCAGCCTCGCGATCCGCTGCTTCGACCGGCTGCCCCAGGGTGTCGTGCCGACACCCGCGTGCCTGCGGATCCTGGAGCGCGCCGCGTTGCTGATCCGGGGCTTCGAGGAGCTCGAGGGCGAGGCGCAGCGCCTCAGCGAGCGCTTCTCGGGCCCGCTCGCGGTCGGCCTGGGGCCGGCCGTGGTGGCCGGAGGGGCCATGCGAGAGGTGGCCCGCCTGCTGACGCGCCATCCGGCTCTACGGTGCGAGGTCGTGGTCGCCTCGGCCGTCGAGCTGCTCGGGCGGCTCCAGAACCAGGAGCTCGACTTCTTCGTCGCCGACCAGACGCCCATCGAGGGGAGCTCGATCGCGGTCGAGCTCGAGCCGCTCGACTACCACACGGTCCTGCTGTGCCGCTCGGGTCATCCGATCCTCCGCTCCGAAGCGCCGCTCCGCGAGGTGACCCGCTACCCGCTGGCCGCGATCGGACCGCCTCCTCTGGGGCTCGCCTCGTTTCGAGAGCTGCTCCGCGAAGGCGACCCGTCGCTGCCGGCGGACTGGATGCCGATGCTCGTGCTGGATCACGCCGCCTCGCTGGAGGACGTGCTGGCGGAGGGAGACTTTCTCGGCGGCTCGGCGACCTATGCCCACGCCGACGCGATGCGGACCGGCGCGCTGCGCATCGTCCCGCTGCCGCGCCCGCTCCACCGCGGGCGCGTGGGTCCCGTGCGACTGCG
>Ga0209706_10000046_pt1 | contig 55230 bp, 50 predicted proteins | sample PPLLaktember2015_6_FD_187263 | JGI IMG/M metagenome (GOLD analysis project Ga0209706, IMG submission 187263) | Freshwater sediment microbial communities from Prairie Pothole Lake near Jamestown, North Dakota, USA - PPLs Lake P8 Core (1) Depth... | ecosystem: Environmental > Aquatic > Freshwater...
CGCCGCCGTCTCGAGCGCCGCCAGCTCCCGCGCCGCGAGCGGCACCCGCCCGATCGCGCCACCGCCCGAGACGACGCGCCAGTACTTCACGTTGCCGTCGGTGCGCGCGACCTCGAGCGGGTAGACGCGATCGACCGCGTCGCGCAGGCGCTCGATCGTGCGGCGCTCGGGCCGAGGCGCGAAGAGGTTGCGCATGTCCTCGACGGAGAGGCCCGCGCGGGAGGACTGGAGGGCGAAGACGAGGCGAAGCAGGCGCTCGGCGGGGGCGTAGCGGGGCATGCGGCGTGGGACTCCGGCGGGTGTCGGGGAGTCTGCGACAGATCGGGACGCGGGGGCCAGCGGAAATTCGCCCGACCGGCGTCGGGCGATCGTAGACTCGATCGCGATGATGCCCCCCCGAAAGAGAGCAGGCCCCGCCCGAGCCGCGGCGGCGGCAGCCCTCCTGGGTGGTCTTGCGGTCGCGTCGGCGTGCGCGACGAGGATGCCGCCACAGAGCGTGAGCGAGGGAGAGGTGGCCGCGGTGCGCGTCGAGATCGCAGGAAGGTCGCTCGCCGACGTCGAAGACGACGCCAACCGGCGGTACTGGGACATCTTCTTCGACGACGCGACCGTCCTCTCGAGGATCGAGCCCGAGAATCGCGCAGCTCTTGCGGGGGAGAGCCGTGGCGAGGTCCTCGCTTCGATGCACGAGTGGAGCAAGAGCGAATGGGGCGTCGATGCCCTGACCGTGAATCGCGTGAGCCCGAGCGTGCTGCGCTCGATGGCAGGCGAACGGCCAGCCGAGGCCGGGCAGTACTACGCCGCAGCCAGCACTGCCGAGCAGATCCAGGCTCCTGTCATCCACCGCGTCCAGGACGTGGGTCGCCGGATCGTCGATGCGGCCCACCGCAGCGACGTCACGATCGTCGTGGACCCGGAGGTGGGCATGAATGCCTTCGTCCCGATCCGATTCGACTCCGACACGATGTTCGTCGGGACCGAGCTCGCCTTGAACGCAGCGAGCGACGACGAGCTCGCGTGCGCGATGGGCCACGAAGTCGCCCACATCACGGAAGGTCACACGACCTCGGGCGCGTGGGCAAATCTCGGGAAGCAGACCCTCACCGCGCTCGTGGCGGCGACGCTCCTCACCGCGGCTGCGTACGGAAACCAGGGGGCGCCGCTCACGCAGCAGCAAGTCGATGGGGCGTTCGCGCTGGGAGGTCTGACGACGTTCGTGCTCGCAGACGTACCACTCCGCCTCTCGGGTTGGAACCGCGGGCAGGAGAGCGAAGCCGACGCCATGGGGCTCTGGTATGCGAAAACCGCGGGCTACGACCCGGACGCGTGCCCGCGCTTCATGCTGCGGCTCGCCCAGAGCGAGGCTGCGAGCGGCGCGGTCGAAGGTCTGCGGTGGTGGACGATCCATCCGCCCACGCCGGAGCGGGTGGTCGCGCTGCGGAAGCTCGCGGCGGAGGTGAAGGCAGGGAGGGTACGGCCGGAGGGGAGTGAGGCGCCGGAGAGGTCAACGCGTTGAGAGTACCGCTCGATGCCGACGAGCGTGCGCGAGCGCGTCTACGTCTACGCCTCGAAGACGCCGAGCGATCCCGAAGAGTACGAGCGCGCCGGGCTCGACCCCGACGATCTTCCTACCGGGGTTCTCGAGGGCAGCGTCGAGATCGCCGGCTGCTCGGGCGAGCCGGGTGGCTACCGCTGGAAGCTGCGGGCGCCGGAACGGCTGACGACGCCGATCGCACCGAAGGCGCGGCCGCGGCCGGTCTGGTTCCGGCCGTTTCCCTGACGCCGCGCCCTCACCCCCGCCACGCCTCCCGCCCCGTCACCTTCCCCCACGCCCACGCAATCACCAGCGCGATCAAGCTCCCCACCTGCGCCGCGTTCGTGTCCTTCTGCGCGTCCCAGATGTCGCCCTGGGTGCCGAGGTAGGCGTCGCCGAGCTCCGGCGAGACGATGCGCGCGACCCAGCTCTCGACCACCTCGTAGTCGGCGCTGAGCGCGAGCATGATCAGGAACGGCACCCACCAGCTCCAGGCGCCGCGCAGGTGCATGCGTCGCAGGCCGAGCTCGCGCATGGGGTAGGTGAGCAGCAGCCCGAAGGCGAAGTGCACGATCCGGTCGTAGTGGTTGCGGGCGAGGCCCAGGGCGTCCTTCAGCCAGAAGCCGAAGGGCGTCTCGGCGTAGGTCGAGTGGGCGCCGTAGGCGTGGAGCGAGAGGAAGACGGCCATCAGGCCGTAGGAGACGTTCGAGAACTGGAAGCGGCGGTACGTCGCCAGGAGCAATGCGACGAAGGCGAAGACGAGCAGGTTCTCGAGCAGCCAATCGCTCGGGTACTTGGGATCGATCGCCGTCCAGATCCACACGACGGCGTAGGCCGCGGTGATGAGCTGGAGCGGGCGGTTGCGCAGGAACGGCACGGGCCCGAGCGCCTCGGCGCCGCTCCGCCCGTCGCGTTCGTTCCGGCCGTTGCGCGCGTCGTCCCCCTTCCGCTCGCGCGCCTCGAGACCGCTACTCGTCCCCGTCATCCGTCCTCCCTTCGCGCTGATCGACCAGCGCCCGCAGCATGTCGAGCTGGAGCTGCTGCAGCTCGACCATGCGGTCCCACTGGACGTGGAGCAGGTGGTCGAGCTTCTCGTGCAGGCTGTTGATCTCGATCTCGGCCTTGAGGTTCACCCGGAAGTCGGTGTCGGCCTGGAGCCGGTCGCGGGCGGTCTGGCGATTCTGCGACATCAGGATGACGGGCGCCTGGATCGCGGCGAGGCACGAGAGCGCGAGGTTCAGCAGGATGAACGGGTACGGGTCGAAGGCGCGCGAGCCCAGCCAGACGCCGTTCACGACGATCCAGACCACGAGCACGGCGCCGAAGGCGCCGATGAAGGCCCAGGATCCGCCGATCGTCGCCAGGTGATCTGCGGCGTGCTGGGCCCGCGTGGTCTGCTCGTCGAACTCGCGGGTCACGTCGCGGGCGATCGACTCGTGCTCGCTCGCGTGGCGTGCGACCTCTTCCTCCACGGCGGAGAGGACGCCGCGGTCTTCTTCGAGGCGGTCCATCTCGTAGCCGAGGCGGGCGTTGGTCAAGCAGGTGACGCCGACGAAGCCCGTGCCCGGCCAGCGGCCGGGCTTCCGCTTCGCGATCCAGTCGGCGACCTCGAGGCGCACGCCGCCCAGGCGCAGCAGGTGCTCGGCGGGCTCGCTGCGGCCGCACAGGGTGCAGCGCCGATCCTCGTCGTCGCGCGAGGACGCCGCGTCCCTGGAATCCGGCTCTCGTCGGCCATCGTCCGCCATGGGCACCTCCCGATGCGCCGGCCCGAAGGCCCGCCGCGCTCCGGCCCACGTTCGCGGGCGCGGGGCAACGGCGCCAGCGCGCAGGAACCCGAGCGTCGCCCGGTCCGGATCGGCCCGCGCCGTGTCAGAATGGCCGGACGCCTCGCGCGCCGGCTCCGCCCGGGCCCAGACCACCGGCGCACGACTCTGGGGGAAGACATGGAGAACAACGTCGGCCTGCTGCTCGCGAAGCGGGCCTCGCTCTCGCCCGACCTGGAAGCGCTGATCGAGATCGAGTCCGGACGCCGCTTCACCTACGCCGAGCTCGCGGCGCGCGCGGCGCGCACGGCGTCGATGCTGCGCGAGCGCGGCGTGCGCCCGGGCGACCGCGTTGCGCTCCTGCTCATGAACCAGACCGAGTTCGTCGAGAGCTTCTTCGCGATCGCCAGGCTCGGCGCGATCGTGGTGCCGCTCAACTGGCGGCTCACGCCCCACGAGCTCGCGTTCATCCTGAAGGACGCGGGCGCGCGCACGCTGATCTTCGGCGGCGAGTTCACGAACGCGGTGGTCGACCTGCACGGTCGCGGCGCCGAGGGCACGTCGATCACGGACTGGATCCACGTCGGCGTCGAGGGCACGCGGCCCGCATTCGCCGACGCCTACGACGAGGTCGTCGCCACGGCGCCGTCCGCGATCCCGCCGGTCGGCGGCCGCGACGCCGATCCGCTCTACATCATGTACACCTCCGGCACGACGGGCCTGCCGAAGGGCGTGGTCCACACCCACGACTCCTCGATCTGGTCGGTCTTCACCACCACGCTCACCTCGGAGCTCCGCTACCGCGACCGCTACGTGATCGCGCTGCCGCTCTTCCACGTGGGCGCCCTGAACCCGCTCACCTGCCTGGTGCAGCGCGGCGGCACGAACCTCCTGATGCGCGCCTTCGACGCCACGCGCATGTGGCAGACGATCGAGCGCGAGCGCATCACGAACCTGCTGGCCGTCCCGGCGATGCTGAACGCGATGCTCCAGTCGCCGGCGCGTGAGGCCCACGACCGCTCGACCCTGCGCTGGATCATGAGCGGCGCCGCGCCGGTCCCGGTCACCCTGATCGAGGCCTTCGCGAAGATGGGCATCGAGATCCACCAGGTCTACGGGCTCACCGAGAGCTGCGGCCCGGCCTGCCTGATCTCGCCCGAGGACTCGCTGCGCAAGATCGGCTCGACGGGCAAGGCGTTCTTCTACACCGACGTGCGCGTGGTGGACGAGAAGGGGCGGGACTGTCCGCCGGGCGAGCCCGGCGAGGTGATCATCCGCGGCAAGCACGTGATGAAGGAGTACTGGAACCGCCCGGACGCGACCGCCGAGACGATCCGCAACGGCTGGCTCCACAGCGGCGACGTGGCGGTGATCGACGACGAGGGCTTCGTCTTCATCCGCGACCGCAAGAAGGACATGATCATCTCGGGCGGTGAGAACGTGTACCCGGCCGAGATCGAGGACGCGCTGCTGGCGCATCCCAAGGTGAGGGACGCCGCGGTGATCGGGCAGCCGAGCGACCGCTGGGGCGAGTCGCCGGCGGCGGTGGTGGTGCCCGCGGATCCGTCGCTCACGGAGGCGGAGCTCCTGGCTTCGGTGCAGAGCACGCTCGCGCGCTACAAACAGCCGCGTCGCGTCTTCTTCGTGGACGAGATCCCGCGCAATCCGTCCGGCAAGATCCTGAAGCGCGTGCTGCGCGACCAATTCCCCGGCCCCGCGCCGGAGTGAGGAGAACCCGCCCGATGAAGCTCGGTCTGATGCTCGGATACTCCGGCGCGATTCCGAAGGTCGACCTCCCGCTGGTGCAGGAGGCCGAGCGGCTCGGCTACGACTCGGTGTTCACGGCGGAAGCCTACGGCTCCGACGTGTTCTCGCCGCTCTGCTGGGTCGGCGCGCACACCACGCGCATCAAGCTCGGCACCGCGGTGATGCAGCTCTCGGCCCGTACCCCGGCCTGCGTCGCGATGACGGCGGCGACGATCGACCACCTCTCGAACGGGCGCCTCCTCCTCGGCATCGGCGTCTCGGGCCCGCAGGTGGTCGAGGGCTGGTACGGCCAGCCCTTCCCGAAGCCGCTCGCGCGCACGCGCGAGTTCGTGGCGCTCCTGCGCAAGATGCTCGAGCGCAAGGAGCCCGTGACCTTCCAGGGCGAGCACTACCAGCTCCCGCTCCAGGGAGGCGCGCGCCTCGGGAAGCCGCTCAAGCTGATCGTGCACCCGCTGCGCTCGCACATCCCGATCTACATGGGCGCCGAGGGGCCGCTGAACGTCAAGCTCGCCACCGAGATCGCCGACGGCTGGCTCCCGATCTTCTACTCGCCCTATCGCCAGCAGGTGTATGCGGAGTCGTTGAAGACGATGAAGCCCGGCTTCGAGATCGCCGCCACCGTCACCGTCGTGATGAACGACGACGTGCGCGCCGCGATGGACGCCGTGCGTCCCTTCATCGCGTTCTACATCGGCGGCATGGGCGCGAAGGAGAAGAACTTCCACCTCGACCTGATCGGCCGCTTCGGCTTCGAGGCCGAGGCGAAGCGCGTGCAGGACCTCTTCCTCGGCGGCAAGCGCGCCGAGGCGATCGCGGCGGTGCCGGACGACCTCGTCGACGAGATCGCGCTGCTCGGCCCGCGCGCGCGCATCCGCGAGCGCCTCGCCGCGTGGAAGCAGAGCCCCGTGACGACGATCCTCGTCGGCTCGAGCGACCCGAACGTGGTGCGGATGATGGCGGAAGAGGTGCTGTAGAGGCCGACGCTTCGGCCGCGTCTACGGATCGGCCAGTCGGTAGGGGCCGCTCGAGGACCTGCGCGATCGCCTCGTCCAGCGAAGCGACGAAGCGGAGGCCGAGCCCAGCACGCCGCACCTCGTACCAGGTCGCGGCTTCGTCGATCTCGACGGCAGCCTCGCGCGAGACGATCAGCCGCGGCGCGCTCGCGCCAGGCGGTCGTCGAGCTGCTTTCTGAGCTCGTCCCAGAGGATGCCCGGCTCGCCGGCCTTCGCGGCCGCCACGCGACGTTCGATCTCGGCCAGCCATTGCGATTCGCTGCGCGCCTCGGCCGGGACCTCAGGGGTGAGGCTGTCGAGGAGCGCCGATGCGAGCTCCGCACGCTCGGCGTCGGTGAGCTCGAGCGCGCGTCGAAGCAGGTCGTCCGCGGCGGTGCTCATGGCGTCACGGTAGCTCGATGTCTCGATCGGCGCGCCGTTTCCGCGAGTTCACCGCCCCGCGAGCGGGCGCACCAGCTGCTCCGCGAACTGCTCCACGGTGTCGTGGTTCGCGCCCTGGATCACGACGTAGGAGAGGCCCGCCTGCTCGCGGCGGCGCTCCAGGCCGTCGCGGATCTCCGCGGCGGAGCCCGTCAGGAAGAGCGGGCAGTCGCGCACCTCGTCGACGCTCATGCCCGTCTGCTTCGAGACCGCCGCGCGGATGCCCGCCGGCTGGTCCGTGATCGCCACGACGAAGACCAGCGAGTTGAGCTCGATCGCGTCGGCCGGGCGGCCTGCCTTCGCGGCCGCTTCGCGCACCCAGGAGACCTTCTCGCGCAGGCGATCGGGCGCGAGATCCTTCGCGGTGTCGCCCGTGATCTTCCCCTCCGGAAGCGACGGGTTGATGCCGACGATGTCCGCGAGGCGACCCGCGAGCGAGAGCACGCGCTTGCCGCCGCCGCCGACCAGCACCTGGGGCTCGCCGTCCGGCGGGAGCGGCGCCGCCTGCGCGATGTCGGTCACGCTGTAGTGCTTGCCGTGGAAGGTCGTCTTCTCCTGCGTCCACATCGCGCGCGCGATCGCGAGCGCCTCTTCGAGGCGCTCGATCCGCACGCCGGGGCGCTCGTAGGGCATGCCGGCCTCGCGGTAGTCGCTCTCCATCCAGCCCGCGCCGAGGCCGAACTCGTGGCGGCCGCCGGAGAGGAGCTGCAGCGTGGCGGCCTGCTTGGCGTGGATCACGGGGTGCCGGTAGTCGACGTCGTAGACCAGGGCGCCGACGCGAAGTCGTGTCGTGACCGCAGCGGCCGCCGCGAGGGCGGTCGTCGGATCCCACTGTGGCCCGAAGTGATCGGGCCAGAACACGGTCGAGTAGCCGAGGGCTTCGATCCGGCGCACGCGCTCGACCCAGGTGTCGGCGGGCAGGCTCGAGAGCTGGACTCCGAACCGGAAGGGGCGGGGCGATCCGGGCATGGGGGCCTCCCGCGCGCGGTCGCGCGCCGAGGCCCCAGTCTATCGCCGTGCGGCCGAAGATCCGGCGGAAGATCCAGCGGAAGATTCGGCAGAATCGGGCTCGCCGGGCGCATCCTCGCGCCAGCCCGATGCCGGATGCGTCGCGTGCAGCGAGAGCCCGCACTCCGCACAGTTAGCCCGGTGCACGAAGAGCGCGGCGAGCGCGCGCTCGGGGCGCGCGAAGAACGGCTCGGTGCAACGCGGGCAGGCCTGGCTCATGAGCTCGAGCAGGGTCGGCGCCCACCACAATCCGAACGGCGAGACCAGCGCCATCGTGATGCCGATCATGGCCTCCTTGGGCCAGTCGAGCAGGACGGCGACGTCCGCCACGAAGAAGACGAGCGCGATCGCGAAGGGGAGGGGCACGAGGCCGATCCGCAGCGCGATCCGCGTCGCGCGAAGCCGCCGCAGCTCCTGCCCGAAGGCGTCGGTCATGGGATCCCCCCTCCCGTCGAGAGAGATCGGTGGAACAGCGGAGGGGCTTGAGCCCCGCGCCGCGATGCGGCCGGCGGCGGGCCGACGAGGAACGCGGCGCTCGTCGGGTCGGCGCCGTTGCGGCTAGGCTCGTGCGCGATGACGGCCTTCGTGACCGGCGGCTCGGGCTTCGTGGGGGGCGCGCTGATCCGCAGCCTCGCGGTCCGGGGCGAGGCTGTGCGCGCCCTCGCGCGCTCGGAGGCCGCGGCGCGCGTCGTGCGTGCGGCCGGCGCAGAGCCCGTCGCCGGCGATCTCGATGACGGCGAGGCGCTGCGTCGCGGCATGGACGGCTGCACGGTGGTCTACCACTCCGCCGCGCTGCTCTCGTTCTGGAACCGCGAGGCCGAGCAGCGCGCGACGAACGTCGAGGGCACGCGCAGCGCGCTCGCCGCGGCGCGCGCCGCCGGCGTCGCGCGCTTCGTGCACGTGAGCGCGGCGGCGGCGGTCTCGGACGGCGGCCCGCTGCGCGAGCCCGTCGAGTCGCCGCCGCGTCCCGAGCGAGCCTTCGGCCCCTACGCGCGCACGAAGGCAGAGGCCGAGGCCCTGGTGCTCGCGGCGGACGACGCTGCGATGCGTACGGTCGCGCTGCGACCGCCCGGGATCTGGGGACCCGGCGATCCGTCCTTCCTGCCCCAGCTCGTGGCCGCCGTGCGGCGGCGCCAGCTCGTCTGGGTCGGCGGCGGCGAGTTCCCGTGGTCGACCTGTCACGTCGCAAACGTGGTCGAGGGCTGCCTCGCGGCGGCGGAGCGCGGCGCAGGTGGCGCCGTCTACGCGCTGACCGACGGGCCCGCCTGGACCTTCCGGCGCTTCGTGACGGCGCTGCTCGAGACCCAGGGCATGGCGCCTCCGCTCGTCTCGCTCCCGCTGGGCGTGGCAAAGGTCGCGGCGCGTGCGGCCGAGCTCGCCTGGGCGGGCTTCGGGCTGCGCAGCGATCCGCCGCTCCACCGCGCGCTGCTGGCCCTGATCGGCCAGCCGATCGAGCTCTCCGACGCGCGGGCGCGCAGCGAGCTCGGCTACACCGCCGCGACGTCACGCGAGGCGGGCCTCTCCGAGCTCCGGCTCAGATCAGCCGCTTCATCAGCGCCGTCTTGAACTTCGTGTACGGCGGGTAGGCGAGCTTCGGGTCGATCCGGGTCGATTTGGTGACGACGCTCTTGCGATGGCTGAACAGGTCGAAGCTGTGCCAGCCGTGGTAGGCGCCCATGCCCGACGGCCCGACGCCGCCGAAGGGCAGCTCGGGGTTCGCGATGTGCCAGAGCGTCGCGTTCACGCACGCGCCGCCGGAGCTCGTGCGCGAGAGCACCTCCTCCTCGACCTTCGGATCCGCCGTGAAGACGTAGAGCGCGAGGGGCTTCGGGCGGCCGTTCACGAAGCGGATTGCTTCGTCGATGCTCGCGACCGGAAGCACGGGCAGGATCGGCCCGAAGATCTCGTCGCTCATCACCGCGGAGTCGGGCGACACATTGCGCAGCACGGTCGGCGCGATGTAGCGCTGCGACTCGTCGGCCTGTCCGCCGACCACGGCGTCGCCGTCCTTCAGGAGCTGCGCAAGCCGGCGGTGGTGTCGCTCGTTGATGATGCGGCCGTAGTCCTTGGTCTGCTTCGGGTCGTCGCCATAGAACTCGCGGATCGTCCGGCCGAGGGCCTCGACCAGCTCCTTCTCCCGCGACTCGTGCACCAGGATGTAGTCCGGCGCGATGCAGGTCTGGCCGGCGTTCAGGAACTTGCCCCAGACGATGCGCCGCGCGGCGACGCCCATGTCGACCTTCTCGTCCACGATGCAGGGGCTCTTGCCGCCGAGCTCGAGCGTGACCGGCGTCAGGTGCTTCGCCGCGGCCTCCATCACCACGCGCGCGACCGAGCCGTTGCCGGTGTAGAGGATGTGGTCGAAGCGCTGCTTCAGGAGCTCGCTCGTCTCGTTGACGCCGCCTTCGACCGTCGCGATGCAGTCGGTGTCGAGATACTTCGGCAGCAGCCGGCCGAGCAGCGCCGAGGTATGCGCGGAGACCTCGGACGGCTTCAGCACCACGCAGTTGCCCGCGGCGATCGCGCCAACGAGGGGCGAGAGCAGGAGCTGCACCGGGTAGTTCCAGGGCGCAATCACGAGCACCACGCCGAGGGGCTCGCGCACGATGCGGCTCGAGGCGGGCTGGATGTTCGCGGGCGTCTTCCGCTTCTCGGGCTTGGTCCACTTCGTGAGGAGCTTCTTCGCGTGGAGCGCCTCGGCGCGCACGATCGAGACGTCGGTCACGCGCGCTTCGATCTCGGGCTTGCCGAGGTCCTGCTGGAGCGCCGCGATCAGGTCGCCCGCGTGGTCGTCGACCAGCTTGACCAGCGCCGCGAGCTGGCCGCGCCGCCAGTCGAGGGAGCGGGTCTTCCCGCTCTCGAAGCTGCGCCGCAGGCGCTCGACGATGCCAGGGATGGTCGCGAGGTCGGTGGCCGGCGCGTGGGTGGTCTCGATCGTCGGTGTCATGGGGGGCTCCTGGGATGGTCGGCCCCTGGCGTGGGGCCGGCGCCCAGTCTACCTCCGCCCCATGGCCGCCACAGCCGCCCCCGATGCCGCCCCCCTCGAAGACCGCCCTCTCGGCCGCGCGACCGAGGTCCTGTTCGGGGCCCGGGGCGGCCGCTATCCCCACGGCAACTCCTTGCTCGTGCGCGGCGCCGAAGAGACCGCGCTGATCGACCCGAGCCTCGGCATGCACCTGCGCCGCGACCGCCTGCCCGCGGTCGACCGCGTGCTGCACAGCCACTGCCACGAGGACCACATCGCCGGGAGCGGGCTCTTCCCCGACGCGCCGTGGCACTTCCATGCTCTCGACCTGCCCGGCATCCGGAGCCTCGACGGCCTGATGGCGATCTACGGCTTCCCGCCCGGCGTGGACGCGCCGTTCCGCAAGGTCGTGCTCGAGGAGTTCCACTTCGTCCCGCGCGCCGACGCGCTCGCCTTCGAGGACCGCGACGTCTTCGACCTCGGCGGCGGCGTGCGCGTGCGCGCGATCCACGCGCCGGGCCACACGCGCGGCCACTCGTTCCTGCACGTCGAGCCCGACGACGTGCTCTACCTGGGCGACGTCGATCTCTCGAGCTTCGGGCCCTACTACGGCGACGCCTGGAGCGATCTCGAGGCCTTCGAGCGCACGCTCGCCCTCGCGCGCCAGCTCGAGGCGCGCTGGTACGCGACGTTCCATCACATCGGCGTGATCGAGGGGCGCGCCGCGTTCCTGGAGCGGCTCGAGCGCTTCGCGGCGGTGATCGGGGATCGCGAGCGGAGGCTCCTCGCCTACCTCGCAGAGCCGCACACGCTGGACGAGATCGCGGCGCACCGCTTCGTCTACCGACCGCAGGATCCCGTGCCCTTCGCCGAGCCCGTGGAGCGCCGCAGCATGGGCCAGCACCTGGCGCGGCTCGTCGCCGCGGGACGCGTCGAAGAGGTGGAGCCTGGCCGCTTCCTCGCCCGCTGAGCGGGCGGGCCCTCAGCTCGGGCGCAGGGGCTCGGGCCGCGCATCGCCGAGCGCGGGCGCCGCCGCCGGCACCGCTGCATCGCCCGCCGAGCGCTGTCCGATCGCCGAGAGCACCAGGGTCCCGGCTGCGATCGCGCAGCTCGACGCCAGGAGCCAGAAGGCCGCCATCCCGGCGACGGCCGCGGGGCCCGGGTACCCGAGGGCCGTCGCTGCGGCCGCCAGCATCAGGCAGGGAACCGACCAGGAGGCCGTCATGGCCGAAGCGATCATGCTTGCTTCCCCCTTGGCCCCGTCCGAGCTCGCCGCTCGACCGTGGTCTTTGCGTCCCGCTCTACAACTCGGGCGTTGCACTTCGTAGAAACGCGCACGCCCGCAGCGCTGCGATGCCGTCCACGGAGGTCAGATCCCGCCGAGCGCCGCGGCCACGGCCAGGGCCAGAAGCACCGTCCCGGCCGCGCCGGCGCGTCCGAGGCCCCATTCACGGCTGTAGGACCACGTCGGGAGCGCCGCGACGAGAAGGGCGATCAGGGCGGCCAGCATCAAGACGGTCGGGGCGCTCACGGTCTCTCACTCCCGCGTCCGGAAAGAGCAGGAGCCGTGCCAACCTATCTGGCGCAGGATGTCGCGGCACGGCCCTTGCTCCGCTGCGGGCCGCGAGAGTTTGCCCGCAGACGCCTAGAATCGGGACCCATGAACGACGAGCTCCCCAGCGCGGGCCCGGCCAGCCGCCGCGACCCCGCCGACCTGGCCGGTGGCGGCCCGGCGCCGACCCATTCCGAGCTGATCTCGGCCCTCTGGATGGCGCTCTTCGTCGCGGCCGTGGCCCTCGCCCCCGCGGTGGCGATGCGGCTCATGCTGGTGAAGAGCGAGCGCGCGAAGGTCGAGCACTCGACCGAGGCGGCGTCCCAGCGCATCGCCGGGCTGATCGAGGACCGCATCACGGGCTCGTACCAGTCGCTGCGCGGCCTGGTCGAGATCTGGACCCGCTTCGGGCCGCCGCCGAACGCGGACTGGGAGGCGCAGGCCGAGCACTTCCTGGCCGACCATCCTGGCTACCAGGCGATCACGCGCCTGCATCCCGTGCTCGGCAACAACATCGCGGCGACGACCGGGGGGCGCGCGCTCTTGCGCGACGTGGCGCCGCTGATGGCGGCGCACGTGGGCGAGACCGGCGGCGCCGACCCGGCGCGCGGCGAGATTGCGGCGGGCCCCTTCGAGCTGCCGGACGGGCGCAAGGTCTTCGGGCTCCAGATCCCGGTCGCGTACCCGCGCGGTCTCGCTCCGGGCGTCGTCTTCACCGTCTTCGATCCGGCGCAGGGCATCGCGCGCATCACGTCGCGCTCGGTGCCGGGCTACGCGCTGCGCGTGCTCGCCGGCGGGAAGGAGATCTACGCGCAGGGGGAGCCCGCGCCGGACGCGCCGCCCACGTGGAAGCGCGAGCAGGAGGTGCGCCTGCTGCTCGGCCCGCCCTGGAAGGTCGTGGTGCAGCCGACGAAGGATCTCGTCGACGCCGAGATCGGCACCGTTCCCGACCTCGTCCTCGTCTCGGGGGCGGTGATCGCCCTGCTGCTCGGCTCGGTCACGTACCTGGGCCAGCTCGTCTCGGCGCGCGCCCGGGCGCTCGCGCGCGTGAACCGCGCGCTCACCGAGCGCTTCGACGAAGCCGAGCGCGCCCGCGCCGAGCTCGACCGCCTGAACGACGAGCTCGAGGCCCGGGTCGACGAGCGCACCGCCACGCTCGAGGACGCCGTCTCGGAGCTCGAGACCTTCAACTACTCGGTGTCCCACGACCTGCGTTCGCCGCTCGGCGCGATCCTGAACTTCAGCGCGATCCTGACCGAGGACTACGGCGAGCGGCTCGACGCCGAGGCCCAGGGCTACCTGCGCCGCATCACGACCAGCGCCGAGGCCGCCGTCTCGATGATGAACGCGCTGCTCGCGTTCTCGCGCAGCGGCCGCGACGAGATCAAGAAGACGCGCGTCGACATGGCGCAGCTCGTGAAGACCGTGGCGGACGAGCTGCGCTCGTCGCGGCCCGAGTTCGCCGGCGCGGTCGTCGAGATCGGCGAGCTCCCGGCAGCCCACGCCGACCCGACCATGATGCGCCTCGTCGTCACCAACCTGCTCGGCAACGCCATGAAGTTCTCGCGCGACGCCGCCGACCGGCGGATCGAGGTCAGCGGCAGGAGCGAGATCGACGAGACCGTCTACGCGGTGCGCGACCACGGCATCGGCCTCGACATGAAGTACCGCGACAAGCTGTTCCGGGTGTTCGAGCGCCTGCACTCGAGCGAGGAGTTCGAGGGGCATGGCGTCGGCCTCGCGATCGTGGCGCGGATCGTGCGCCGCCACGGCGGGCGCGTGGCCTGTGAAGGGGCGCCGGGGAAGGGTGCGACCTTCACGTTCGCCCTGCCCCGGCGCTGAGGGAGAGCCGCGAGCATGAGCCAGACGCGCGAGATCGTGTTCGTGGAGGACGACGGCAACGACCTTGCCGTTGCGCTGCGCGCGTTCCGGCGGGGGCGGCTCGAGGAGCGCGTGAAGGTGCTGCGCGACGGCGAGGCCGCCCTCGAGTACCTGCGCGACGTGACCCACGCGCCCGGCCTCCCGACGCCGAAGGTCGTCTTCCTCGACCTGAAGATGCCGAAGGTGGACGGCCTCTCGGTGCTGCGCGAGCTTCGGTCCGACGAGCGGACCCAGCGCATTCCGATCGTCGTGGTGAGCTCGTCGGACCGCGAGAACGACGTGCGCGAGGCCTACCGCCTCGGGGCCAACAGCTATCTCGTGAAGCGCTTCGACCCGGCACGGCCCGGCGAGTACCTGGTCGACGCGGCGCGCTACTGGCTCGACCTGAACCGACCCTAGAGGAGCCCTCGATGTCCCCCCCGCTCACCGCGCTCGTCGTCGACGACGACGCGGGCTTCCGCGAGAGCCTCGAGGCGCTGGTGCGCCGAGAAGGCTTCGAGACGCAGTCCGCCGGGTCCCTGGCGGACGCGCGCGCGCTGCTCGCGGACGGCGCGCCGGACGTGATCCTGACGGACCTCCAGCTCCCGGACGGCGACGGCCTCGAGCTCGTGCGCGGCGAGGGCGGCGCGTCGGGCGCCGAGCTCGTGGTGATCACCGGCAACGCGACGGTCGACTCCGCCGTCGGCGCCCTGCGCGAGGGCGTGCTCGACTACCTGGTGAAGCCGATCGACCGCGCGCGGCTGCGCGCGGCCCTCGCGAACGTGGCGCGCACGCGCGCGCTGAAGCAGGAGGTCTCGAGCCTGCGCCACGAGCTGCGCGAGCTCGGGCGCTTCGGCGCGATGGTGGGCGCCTCGAAGGCGATGGCCGCGGTCTACGACGCGCTGGCCCGCGTCGCGCCGACGAGCGCCACGGTGCTGATCAACGGCGAGAGCGGCACCGGCAAGGAGGTGACGGCCGAGACGATCCACCGGCTCTCGCAGCGCCGCGAGGCGCCGCTGCTGCCGCTGAACTGCGGCGCGGTCTCGCCGAACCTGATCGAGAGCGAGCTCTTCGGCCACGAGAAGGGCGCCTTCACCGGCGCGGAGCGCCAGCGCAAGGGCTACTTCGAGCAGGCCCACGGCGGCACGCTCTTCCTCGACGAGATCACCGAGATGCCGATCGAGCTCCAGGTGAAGCTCCTGCGCGTGCTCGAGACCGGGATCGTGACGCGCGTCGGCGGCACGACGCCGATCCCGGTGGACGTGCGCGTCGTGGCCGCGACGAATCGCGACGCGAAGGCCGCCGTCGCGGAGGGCCGCCTGCGGGAGGACCTGTTCTATCGCCTGAACGTGTTCCCGATCGCCCTGCCGCCGCTGCGCGAGCGCGAGGGCGACATCGATCTCCTGGCGCAGCATTTCCTGGCGGAGCTGAACCGGGCGGAGGGCACGGCGAAGTCCTGGAGCCGTGGCGCGCTCGCGCGCCTGCGGGCCTGGCCGTGGAAGGGCAACGTGCGCGAGCTCAAGAACGTGGTGCAGCGCGCGTACATCCTGGCCGACACCGAGATCGGCCCCGATGCCGTGCCGGCGCCGGAAGGCGAAGCGCCGCCGGAGGCGGGCCCGGAGGCGTCCGACACGGCGACGTTGCACGTGCGCGTCGGCTCGTCGATCGCGGAGGTCGAGCGCCGGCTCATCGTCGCGACGCTGGACAGCGTCGGCGGCGACAAGAAGCGCGCGTCGGAGATCCTCGGGATCTCGCTCAAGACGCTCTACAACCGGCTGAACGTGTACGAGGCCGGTGGCGCGCTGCAGCGCGACGACGAGCCCGCGGGCTGACGGCCTCCCAGGAGCCCACACCCGAAAGGCACAATCGACAACCCCGATCTGCCAACGCCGGGTCCAGCCGCGCCCTCGTGGGCCGCCCTCGCGCGCCGACGCGTGGCACGCGGCTTGCTCCGTACCTCCTCCAGACAACCGTTCAGGAGGATTTCCCATGCGAATGCACAGTCTGGGCCTCGCCCTCGCCGCATCGCTCGCGCTCTTCACGGCGAACGCGGCCTCCGCTGCGAGCGCGATGCCCGACCCGTGGATCACGACCAAGGTCAAGATCGCGCTCCTCACCGCGAAGGGCGTCCACGCGACGGACGTCAACGTCGACACGATGGAAGGGCGCGTGACTCTTCACGGTGTGGTCGCGAGCGCCAGTGAGAAGGCGCGTGCGTCGGAGATCGCGAAGTCGGTCGACGGCGTGCGCGAGGTCCGGAACCTGGTGCAGGTCGTGGCGCGCGACGACGAGAAGGCGGTCGCGGTGGCCGACGAGGCCCTGACTTCGCGCGTGAAGGAAGAGCTTGCGAAGGACCCGGCCCTCGGCGACAGCGAGATCGCGGTGCGCTCGGTGAACGACGGCGTGGTGCTGCTCGGCGGCCGCGCGGCGACGCTCGGCGACCACCTGCGCGCGATCGACGACGCCGTCCGCGTGCCGGGCGTGGTGCACGTCGCGAGCGAGATCGAAAGCCCCGGCCGGCTCGCCGACGACGAGATCTGGCGCGAAGGCTCGCCGGACGCCCTGGCGCCCGCCCAGGCGGACGTCCGTGATGCCTGGCTCACCACCGCGGCGAAGCTGCGCCTGCTGGCGAGCCCCGGGACGCCCGCTCTCGACGTGAACGTCGACACCCACGCCTCGGTCGTGACGCTCTTCGGGAGCGTCGCGAGCGCCGAGGAGCGGAGCCGGGTCGAGAGCGAGGTGAAGAAGGTGGACGGCGTGCGTGCGGTGCGGAACCAGCTCCAGATCGTCCCCGAGGCGAAGCACGACGCCGTGGTCGCGAAGGACGAGGAGATCCGCGAGGAGATCGGCGACCGCCTCGACGCACGCGACGAGCTCGACGACGCGGACCTGGACATCGAGGTGAGCAACGGCGTGGCTCGCCTCAGCGGGACGGTGAAGAGCCAGGTCGACCGTCTCGCTGCGCTCACCATCGCACGCGGGGTGCCAGGCGTGCGGTCGGTGATCGGTGATCTGCGTGTCGAGGGGGCCACGCGGCCGGCAGTGAGCGCCCGCTAGCTCCGGCTGCGACCCCGGAGCGGGCGGCCCGGCGGCTGGCCGCCCGCTCCCAGGGTCCCGCACGCGAGACGAGGCCGCGTGCTCGACAGCCCAGAATCCACGAGCGAACTTGATGTTCTCCATCGACACCGCTGCCGGAGGCGCCGTGGGATACGACCTCGCGCTGCAGCTCGGCATCGCCGTCTGTCTCTGGATCGTGATCGACCTCGTGGGAGCGCGCGGGCCGCGCTCGTCTCGCGCCCCCGTGGCGCTGCTCGCGGTCGGCGCGCTTCTCTGGATCCTGGGCGAGCGCATGACCTATCTCGGCACGAGCGACGCGCACGTGCTGCTCGGCCGGCGGATCCTCTTCCTGGGCTCGAGCCTCGTGCCCGCCGCGTGGCTCTGGACCGGCGCCGTCGCTTCGGGCCTGACGCTGCCGGCGCTGCGCTTCCGGAGGCACAGGCCCGGCGAGCCGACCGAGCGCCCTCGGCCGGCCATTCCCTGGCTGCTGCTCCTGATCGCCGTGCCGCTCCTCGTGCTCTACTCCGCGCTCTGGTGGGATCCCGGTGGCCGCTTCGTGCATCCGACGCAGCGCCCGCCCGTCCACGGGCCGTGGTTCTGGCCGTACACCGCAATCGCGTGGGCGGCGACGCTCGCGGGCACGGCGCTCATGCTGCGCGCGGCGTGGCGCCGCCGCCGCCGAGCCGGCGCCTCCGCAGCGCGCGACTGGCGCGTCGCCGCGATTGCCGCGAGCGCGTTGCTGCCGCTCGCGACGAACGTGCTCCACCTCCTGGTGTGGCGCCTTCCGTTCGATCCGACGCCCGCGGCCCTCGGCGTCGCGGGCATCCTCGTGCGCTACGCCGTCGTCGAATCCGGCATCGCGGGCTTCGTGCCGATCGGGCGCCGGGATCTCCTGGATCAGCTCTCGAAGGGCGTGCTGATTGCGGACGCGACCGATCGCGTGGTGTACGCGAACGGGGCAGCGCGGGAGCTGGTCGCGCCCGAGGAGCCCGTCGGCGCGTCCCTCGACGCGGTCGTTGCGCGCGCCGAGTCCTCCCCGACGCGCTGCATCGAGGTCACGCGCGTCCCTGTGCACGGCCGCGCGGGACGCGCGGGCAGCGCCGCCCTGCTGGCGGACCGGACCGAGAACGCGCGCCTCGAGCAGCGCCTCGCCGAAGCGCAGCGCCTCGAGTCGGTGGCGATCCTCGCCTCCGGCGTCGCCCACGAGATCAACAACCCGCTCGCCGTGATCGTCGGGAACCTCGCGCTGGTCGAGGACTTCGCGAAAGCGTGCAACGAAGCGGCGGCCCGCGACGAGCTGCCGCCGTCGCTGCGCGCGGACGCCGCGGAGCTCGTCGGAGCGCTCGCCGACGCGAGCCACGGCGCTGGCCGCATCCAGCGCATCGTGCAGAGCCTGACCGCCCTCGTTCGCCCCGCGTCGCCGGACGCGGTGTCGCGGCGCCTCGATCTCGGACGCATCGTGCGGCGCGCCCACGCGCTGGTCGCGGGCGCCGCGTCCGCCGGCGCGATCTCGCTGCGGCTCACGCCCACGGCGCCCGTGCTCGGGCGCGAGGCGGAGCTGGTGCAGATCTGCGTGCACCTGCTGCTGAACGCCCTGCAGGCGAGCGACGCCCCGCCGGAGATCGAGGTCGAGCTCGGGATGCACGACGGCCGTGTCTGCCTCGAGGTGCGCGACCGCGGCCAGGGGCTCGGCGAGGAGGCGCTCGCGCACCTCTTCGATCCGTTCTTCACCACGCGCCGGCCCCGGGGCGGGCCGGGGCTCGGGCTCTCCCTGAGCCTCACCCACGCGCGGCGTCATGGCGGCTGGATCGAGGCCGAGAACCGGCTCGGCGGCGGCGCGGTGCTGCGGCTCTGGCTTCCGGTGGCGGAGGACGCGGCTCAGCCGCCGCTGGTCTCGTCCTCGGCGTCGGCGCCGGGCGGTGTCGCGTCGTCGAGCTCGTCGAGGTAGCCCGCGGGCAGCGCCACCTTCTGCGTCCCGCCGTGCTTGCCGCGCGGCACGCGCATCGCGCTCGGCGGGAAGGGCTCGTCGCGCTCCACGCCGGCCAGGATCTCGCGCAGCTCGTCGAGGCGCTCGATCCGGATCAGCCGGTCGCGCAGGCGCGTCGAGTGGGCGAAGCCCTTCGTGTACCAGGTCGCGTGCTTGCGGAACATGCGCACGCCGATCGTCTCGCCGGTCCAGCGACACAGCATCTCGGCGTGCTCGAGCATCACGTCGGCGATCTCGCCGAGGTGCGGCGGGTCCGCAGGCTCGCGCCCCGCGAAGACGTCGGCGAGATCGCGGAAGAGCCAGGGGCGCCCGAGGCAGCCGCGGCCCACGACGACGCCGTCGCAGCCCGTCGACCGCACCATGCGCAGCGCGTCGAAGGCCTCCCAGACGTCACCGTTGCCGAAGACCGGGATCGTGCGCACGGCGTCCTTCAGCCGCGCGATCGCGTCCCAGCGCGCCTCGCCGTCGTAGAGCTGCGCGGCGGTGCGGGCGTGCAGCGCGACGGCGCGGCAGCCCTCGTCCTCGGCGATGCGGCCGGCGTCGAGATGGGTCTCGAGCCGGTCGTCGATCCCGATCCGGAACTTGATCGTGACGGGGACGTCGCCGGCGTGCGTCACGGCGGCGCGCACGATCGCGCGCAGGAGGTTGCGCTTCAGCGGGATCGCGGCGCCGCCGCCGCGGCGCGTGACCTTCGGCACCGGGCAGCCGAAGTTCATGTCGAGATGGTCCACGCGCCCCTCGCCCACGAGCCAGGCCACCGCCTCGCCGACGTAGTGCGGATCGACCCCGTAGAGCTGCAGGCTTCGCGGCTTCTCGTCCGGCGCGAACTCCGCGAGCCGCCGCGTCTTCGCGCTGCCCTCGACCAGCGCGCGGGCCGTGATCATCTCGCTCACGTAGAGGCCCGCGCCGAAGCGGCGGCAGAGCCGGCGGAAGGGCGCATTGGTGATGCCCGCCATCGGGGCCAGGACGACCGGCGGATCGACCACGATCGGGCCGATCCGCACCGGCGCGATCTCGCCGGGCCGGGCCGGCGGGACGTCGCGGTTCAGCGCGCTCCGGTAGCGGGGATCCATCGCGCCGACGGTAGCGGACGGGCGCGTGTGCGGGCTGTGCGCGCTGCGCGCCCGGAGCTACAACCTCTGCGCGCTCCGCCGACGCGATCCCCGCGCGCGCGACGAGAGGTCCCGGCCCGAGATGCCGCTCGCGAACGCCGCCCCGCCGACACCGCTGCGCGTGGAGCCCCGCCGATGAGGGACGAGCGCTTCGAGGCCGTTCCCTTCGTGCCCGGGGTGGCGGCGCCCGAGGACGGCGGCAGCCCCGCGCTCTGGCTCGCGTTCCGGCGCCGCGAGCTCCTGCTCGAGCGCGACGGGGGACCGCCCGTCGCGCCGCGCCTCGATCCGCTCGGCCTCGCGCCCCGCACGATCCACTTCCTGGGGCGCGTCGGCGACGTACCGTGCTTCGCGGCGGAGCTCGCGCCCGACGCCGAGCCGCCGCCGGGCGCCGCGTTCTCGGATCTGCGCGCGCTCTTCGGACGCCTCGGCGAGCGGCTCTTCGCGCTGGCGGGCCGCGCGCTCCAGATCGTCGAGTGGGACCGCACGCACCGCTTCTGCGGTGGCTGCGGCGAGCCGACGGCGCCGTCGCAGACCGAGCGCTCGCGCGGTTGCGACGGCTGCGAGCTCGTGGTCTTCCCGCGTCTCGCGCCCGCCGTGATCGTCTGCGTCGAGCGCGGCGACGAGATCCTGCTCGCGCGCTCGCCCCATTTCCCGCCGGGCTTCTACAGCGTGCCCGCGGGCTTCGTCGAGCCCGGTGAGACCGTCGAGGAGGCGGTGGCGCGCGAGCTCGCGGAGGAGACGGGCGTCGAGGTCGAGGACATCCGCTACTTCGCGAGCCAGCCGTGGCCCTTCCCGCACTCGCTCATGCTCGGCTTCACGGCGCGCTGGCGCAGCGGCGACGTGCGGATCGACCCGACCGAGCTCGAGGACGCCGCGTTCTTCCGCTTCGACGAGATGCCGCAATGGTTCCGCGGCCGGATCAGCATCGCGGGTTGGCTGATCGAGGACTTCCTGAAGCGCCACGGACGGTGACGCGGATCACGCGGAGACGCCGTCGCGCGTCGCGCGGCCGACGCGAAATTTCGCGCCCGGGCCCGTTCCGTCCTGCTAGGCTCGTTCCTCTCGAGGAGGCGGTGTGCCCCATCGGATCGTCGAGGAGGAGCTCGGGCTGCTCGACCGCGTGTCGCAGCGGCTGGCGGTGTTGCCAGAGCCCAGCCTCGCGCCGGAGGCCGCCCTCGAGCGCGAGCTCTCCCAGCTCCAGACCGCCCTGAACGAGCGCGTGAAGGCCGAGGACGCGCCGGCGCTCCATCTCCAGCTCCAGCGCCAGACCGCGCTCCTGCGCCAGCTCCGGACGTCGCGCGAGGCGCCCCGCGTCGACCCCGCGTCCCCGTATTTCGCCCACCTGCGCCTGCGCGAGAACGGCCAGGAGCGCGACCTCCTGCTCGGGAAGGCCACCTGCATCGAAGGCGACCTGCGCATCGTCGATTGGAGGAACGCGCCGGTCTCGAAGATCTTCTACCGCTACGGCCAGGGCGAGGAGTACGAGGAGGAGATGGCCGGGCGCTTGCGCTCGGGCAGCGTCGTGACTCGCCGCGCGGTGACGATCCTGCGGGGCGCCCTCGAGCGCATCGACGCGCCCGAGGGCGTGTTCACGCGGGGGGTGCCGGGCGCGCCGGACCAGCCGGCCGGGTGGCACGAGATGGCGCGCGAGCGCATCCGACTCGCGGGCGGGCAGGGCGCCGCGCTGCGCGCGCACCTGCCGGGCGAGGGCACGCAGCGCCGCCTCGGGACCGACCTCGCGGGCTTCCGGCGCCGCGCCGACAAGCGCCTGCCCGAGCTGGCCGGGCTCCTCGACCCCGAGCAGTTCGCGTTGATCACGCGTTCGGCCCGCGGCTTCGTGGTGATCCGCGGCAACGCCGGCTCGGGCAAGACGACGGTGGCCCTCCACCGCATTGCGTACCTCGCCTACGACGACCCGCGCATCGATTCCGACCGCACGCTCTTCGTGGTCTTCTCCCACGCCCTCGAGGCCTACGTCTCCCACGTGCTGCCCGCCCTCGGCGTGTCGCGCGTGGCGGTGCGCACCTTCTCGGACTGGGCGACGGAGCAGCGCCGGCGGCTCTTTCCCGAGCTGCCGCGCGAGCTGCGCGAGAACACGCCCGCCGAGGTGCACCGCCTGAAGCTCCACCCGGTGCTGCTGCACGCGCTCGAGGACTACGTGCGCGAGAACCCGGGCGAGCGTACGGCGCGCCAGGCCGTGGACGACTGGGCGAGCGTCACCTGCAACGCAGCCTTGCTCGAGAAGGCCTGCGCGCGCCACGCCCCCGGCGAGTTCCGTCGCGACGAGCTCGACCGCGCGGTGTCCTTCTGTCGCGCGAGCCTCGACGAGCTCGACGCCTGGATGGAGGGCGACCCCGAGGCGCGGCCGGAGCTCGACCCCGAGGACGACGCGCTGCTGCTCCGGGCCTACCAGCTCCGGGTCGGCCCGCTGCCCGCGAAGGGCGGCGGCGTGCTGCGCTACCGCCACGTCGCGATCGACGAGGTGCAGGACTTCTCGCCGGTCGAGGTGCGCGTGCTGATCGACTGCCTCGACGACCAGCGCAGCCTGACGCTCGCCGGCGACACCCAGCAGCACGTGATGCAGGGCGCGGGCTTCACCTCCTGGAGCGACTTCTTCTCGCATCTCGGGCTCGAGGGCACGGCCGTCGAGACGCTGCGCGTGAGCTATCGCAGCGCGGAGCCGATCGTCGCCTTCGCACGCGCGGTGCTCGGCGAGCTGCAGGAGGACACCGACCCGCCCCTCGCCGTGCGCTCGGGCCCGCCCGTCGAGTGCTTCGAATTCACCGAGAGCGGCGCCTGCATCGCGTTCCTGGCCGACGCCCTGCGCACGCTGATGCGCGAGGAGCCGCTCGCATCGGTTGCGGTGCTCACGCCGTCGTCCGAGGTGAGCGCGCTCTACCACCGCGGGCTCGAGGACTGCGAGCTGCCGCGCCTGCGCCGGGTCGAGAAGGGGAACTTCACCTTCTCGCCGGGCGTCGAGGTCACGGAGATTGCGCAGGCGAAAGGACTCGAGTTCGACTACGTGGTGCTGGTGGAGGCCGGGAGCCAGCACTTCCCCGTGTCGGCTGCGGCGCGCCGCCTGCTCCACGTCGGCGCGACCCGCGCCGTGCACCAGCTCTGGATCACCTGCTCCGGCGGCCGGTCGCCGATCGTGGACGAGGCGCTGGCGGCGGTCGCGGCGCCCGCCGCGCCCGACGAGCCGGCGGAGCCCGGCGCGTGAGCCGGCCTCCCGCGCCGCCCGCCGAGCCTGGAGCGTGAGCGGGCTGCCGTCGCCGCCGCGTGGCGGCGTGGTCGTGACCGGCGCATCGAGTGGCATCGGCCGCGCCTGCGCGCTCCATCTCGCCGCCCGAGGCTTCCGCGTGTTCGCCGGCGTGCGGCGCGAGAGCGACGCCGCCTCGCTGCGCGACGCGTCCGCGGGACGGGTCGAGACGCTGCGCCTCGACGTGACCGAGGCTTTGCAGATCGCGGCGGCGGCGCGCGACGTCGAGTCGGCGGTCGGCGCCGCCGGGCTCGCGGGCCTCGTCAACAACGCGGGCATCGCCGAGGCCGGCATGCTCGAGTTCCTGCCCCTCGACGACTTCCGGCGCCAGCTCGAGGTGAACCTCACGGGCCTGCTCGCCGTCACCCAGGCCTTCCTGCCGCTCCTGCGCCGCCGGCGCGCGGCCGCGCCCGAGGCGCCGGTGCGGATCGTGCACGTGGGGTCCTCGTCGGGCTACCTCGCGGCGCCGCTGCTCGGCGCGTACAACGCGTCGAAGTTCGCGGTCGAGGGCCTCTCCGACACCCTGCGCCAGGAGCTCCGCCCGTGGCGCATCGATGTGTCGCTGATCGAGCCGGGCGCGGTCGACACGCCGATCTTCGCCAAGTCGAACGCCGAGGCCGACGTGCGTCTCGAGAAGCTGCCCGAGGACGCGAAGCGGCTCTACGCCCCGATCGTGGACGCGATCCGCGCGACGGTCGCGACGCGCGTCGCCGGGGCCGCGCCCGTCGGCCCGGTCGCGCGCGCGGTCGAGCACGCGCTCTCGGCCTCGCGGCCGCGCACGCGCTACCGCGTCGGCGTCGACGCCAAGGTGCAGTTCGCGATCGCCCGTCTGCTGCCCGATCGCCTGCGCGACCGCCTGCTCGGACGCTTCCTGGGGCTTCCCCGCCGTCTTTCCTGACCCGGGGCGTGCTCCGCCTCCGCCGTCCCGCCGCCCCCGCTGCGCCGCCCGATCGCCGCCTGCGCCGTGCCCGGGCGCGCCGGCTTGACGCCCCGGGGCGCCTCCTCTACCTAACTAACGTTAGGCCGGCACCCCGATCCGGCCTCCCGGGTAGCTCCCCATGCCCCAGCTCTCCGATGGCCCAGGACGAAGGCGCCACGCGCCAGCAGATCCTCGACGTCGCCGCGCGGCTCTTCCGCGAGAAGGGCTACGCCGCGACCACCCAGCGCGAGATCGCGAAGCGCTGCGGCATCCAGGCGCCGAGCCTCTACTACCACTTCGCGTCCAAGGACGAGCTGCTGCTCGAGGTCCTCGACTTCGGCATCGAGCGCATCTTCAGCGCGGTGCGCGACGCCGTGGAGCGGCTGCCCGAGGCGGCGCCGATCGAGCGCAAGGTCCGCGCCGCGGCCCACGCGCACCTCGAGTCGTTCTTCGTCTACGGCGACTACACGGCGACCAACATCCGCGTCTTCGGCCAGGCGCCGAAGGCGGTGCAGAAGAAGAACCTGGCGCTGCGGGACGCCTACGAGCGCTACTGGGCCGAGCTCTTCGAGCAGGGCCGCAAGCGCGGCGAGATCCGCCGCGGCGCCCACCTCGGCCTGGTGCGCCTCTTCCTTCTAGGCGCCCTGAACCGCACGGTCGACTGGTGGGACGAGGAGGGCGCGCTCGGCCTCGAGGCGATCGCCGATCGCTTCACCGAGATCCTGTTCCACGGCATCGCCCCGGCAGAGCGCGCGCCGGCGCGCGAGCGAGCCCAACCCGCAATCAGGAGGGAGTCATGAAGTCGATCTACTTCGGCGAGGAGCACCAGATGCTCCGCGAGCAGGTGCGCCGCTTCGTGAACGAGGTCGTGCGCCCGCAGGGCGAGGCCTGGGAGGCCGCGGGGCGCGTCCCGCGCGAGGTGCTGAAGCAGATGGGCGAGCTGGGCCTGCTCGGCATGCGACACCCCGAGGCCTACGGCGGTACGGACAACGACGCGCTCGCCTCGGCGCTCCTCGCCGAGGAGCTCGGCCGCTCGAGCTTCGGCGGCTTCTCCGCCACCGTGCTCGTCCACACCGACATGGCGTCGCCGCACCTGCGGCACTCGGGGACGAAGGCGCAGCTCGAGCGCTGGCTCCCCGGCATCGTGCGGGGCGACGTGCTGACGGCGATCGCGGTGAGCGAGGCCGACGCCGGCTCCGACGTCGCCGGCATGCGCACGACGGCCCGGCGCGACGGCGACGGCTGGCTGCTGAACGGCTCGAAGATGTTCATCACGAACGGCGTGACGGCCGACCTCGTGATCGTCGCCGCGCGCACGGACCCGTCGCAGAAGGGCTCGCGGGGAATCTCGATGTTCCTGCTCGAGCGCGGGACGCCCGGATTCTCGGTGGGCCGCAAGCTCGAGAAGTTCGGCTGGCGCTGCTCCGACACCGCGGAGCTCGTGTTCGAGAACGTCCGCCTCCCCGAGGACGCGCTGCTCGGAAAGCTCAACCGCGGCTTCTACGAGATCATGAAGAACTTCCAGAACGAGCGGCTCGTGCTCGCGGCCATGGCCGTCGGCGAGTCGACGGAGGCGATCGAGCAGACGGTGCGCTACGCGAAGTCGCGCAAGGCCTTCGGCGCGACGCTCTGGGACAAGCAGGCGATCCGCCAGCGCGTCGCCCTGCTCGAGTCGCGGGTCGAGGCCGCGCGGCAGCTGCTCTACCACGCGGCCTGGCTGCTCTCGAGCGGGTCGGACGCCGTGCGCGAGGTATCGATGCTGAAGGCCGTGGCCGGCGAGCTCGTGAACGAGGTGATGTACACCTGCCAGCAGTTCCACGGCGGCATGGGGTACATCCAGGAGACGGCGATCGAGCGCATGGTGCGTGACGCGCGCGTGCTCTCGGTCGGCGGCGGCGCCACCGAGGTGATGCTCGAAGAGGTGGCGAAGCGCTCCTGACTAGGCCTGGATCGCGAGCACGAAGAGCCCGATGGTGCAGGCCATCGCGACGCCGAAGGACAGCGAGCGCGGCACGTCGAGGTCGGCGAGGTAGAGCGCGCCGTGCGCGACGCGCGCCGCGAGGAACGTGATCGCGAGGCGCGCCGACCAGACCGGGTCGGCGCCCGCGAGATGCGCGACCACGACCGCCGGCCCGAAGGTCGCGATCGCCTCGAAGGCGTTCTTGTGCGCGCCGACCGCGCGCGCCCCCCGCCCCGTGAGCTTCGCCTGCTGCTGGCGCGGGTTCTTGTTGTCGATCACGCCGAGCTGGCTCTTGCGCTCGAGCACCGCGATCGGCCCCCACACGTAAGGCAGCAGGCAGGTCAGGAAGAGGCACCAGAACGGGGTCGTCACGAGGATCCTCCGTCGCCCGGAGCTGCCGGCGAGCGCCGGGCCGGGCTGGCCGACTCTGCCACGCGAAGGGGGCCACGGAAGCAGAATTCAAAAATGATGACTTGATCAGTTATGAGAGATATGTCAAAAAGGTGCCGAAGGGAGTTCCGCCATGCCCCGAACCGCCACCCGCGAGACCCGCCTCGCCGCCGCCCGGGCCCTGGTCCCGGTGCTCCGCGAGCGGGCCGAGAAGACCGAGGCCCTCCGCCACCTCGCCCCCGAGACAGTCCATGACCTGGTCGAGAACGGCCTGGTGCGCATCTGCCAGACGGCCCGCTACGGGGGCGACGCCCTCGACCTGGGCGCGCTGGTCGCCGTGAGCGCCGAGCTCGGCCGCGGCTGCGGCTCGAGCGCCTGGTGCCACGCGGTGCTCGCGATCCACGCCTGGATGCTCGGCCTCTTCCCGGGCGAGGCACAGCAGGACGTCTTCGGGGCCTCGCCCGACACGCTCGCCGCCGCCTGCTTCGCGCCCACCGGCCAGGCGACACGTGAAGGTGACGGCTTCCGCCTGCGCGGCCGCTGGAGCTTCGCGAGCGGCTGCGATCACGCGGCCTGGATCGCGGTCACGGCGCCGAGCGGCGAGGAAGCGCTGCCCGGCGCTCCCGACCTGCGCAGCTTCCTGGTGCCGCGCGGCGACTTCCGGATCGAGGACAACTGGTTCGTGGCGGGCCTGCGCGGCACCGGCAGCAAGGATGTGGTGGTGGACGGCGTCTTCGTGCCCGCCCACCGCACGCTCTCGATGGTGCAGGCGGCCCTCGGCCGTGCGCCGGGCGTTGCGCTCGACGACGCAGCGGTGTTCCGCGTCCCCTTCGCCTCCGCCCTCGCCCTCGTGCTCGCGGGACCGGCCATCGGCATCGCGCGCGGGGCCCTCGAGTCGTGGACGGCGCGAACGCGGGAGCGCCAGCTCGCCTACAGCGGCGCGAAGCAGGCGGCACAGGCGCCGGCCCAGATCCGGCTCGCGGAGGCGGCCGCCGAGATCGACGCCGCCGAGGCGATGCTCTTCGGCGCGTGCGCGCGCGTCACCGCCGCGGCCGAGGCACGCCGCGAGGTGTCGCTCGAGGAGCGTGCGCGATTGCGCCGTGACACCGCCTTCGCCGTGCGCCTCTGCACGCGCGCGGTCGACCGTCTCTTCGAGGCGGCGGGCGCCCATGCGCTCTTCGACGCGAGCCCGCTCCAGCGTGCGTTCCGCGACCTGCACGCGATGTCGGCCCACGCCTTCCTCAACTGGGACACCACGGCGGAGCTCTACGGCCGCGTCGAGCTCGGTCTGCCGCCCACGTCCCCCCTGGTCTGAACGGAGACAACATGCCCGCCCCGAAGCTCGCCTTCAGCCACGTCGGCCTCTACGCCAAGGACCTCGCCGCGATGGAGGCCTTCTACACCGAGCTGCTCGGCTTCCAGGTCACCGACCGCGGCGAGCTCCAGGGCACGCCGATCGTGTTCCTGTCGCGCGATCCCCAGGAGCACCACCAGATCGTGTTGATGGCCGGGCGCACCGGCGACGCGCGCGTCGTGAACCAGATCTCCTTCCGCCTCGAGTCCCTCGCCGACCTGAAGGCGCTCGCCGCGCGCCTCGCCGAGCGCGGGAGCCGTGGCGTCGCCGGCGACCACGGCAACGCCTGGAGCTACTACGCGCCCGATCCCGACGGCAACCTGCTCGAGTTCTTCGTGGACGCGCCCTGGTACGTGGCGCAGCCGCGGTTCGTGCCCTTCGACCTCGGGCTCGCGGACGACGAGATCGTGCGGCGGACCGAGGCGGCGATCGCCGCCGACCCGACGAAGCGGCCCGCCGCGGCGTGGCGCGCGGAGTTCGCCGAGCGGCTGGCGAAGGCCGCGCGCGCATGAGCGCCGCGCGCGCGACGGCGCCCGGAAAGGAGGCCGCGAAGACGGTCGTGAAGCCGGCCCGGGCCGTGCCGTCGCAGGGCGCCGCGACGAACGTGGCAGCCGAGACGCCGTCGCATCGCGGCGCGCGCAGCCGCGCGCGCACGCGCACGCGCCTCGTCGAGGCCGCCCGACGCGTGATCGCGCGCAAGGGCGTGGACGCGACCACGATCGCGGAGATCACCGACGAGGCCGACGTCGGGTTCGGCTCGTTCTACAACCACTTCGCCTCGAAGGAGGCGATCGTCGAGGCCGTGATCGAGGCTGCGGTCGAGGCACACGGCAGCGCCCTCGACCGCCTGACGGCGCCGATGCCGGACCCGGCCGAGGTGATGGCGACCTCGATCCGTCACACCGTCCGCATGGTGGAGCGCGACCCGATCTGGGGCTGGTTCGTGGTGCGCACCGCCTTCGGCCACGAGTCGCTGCGCGGCGCGCTCGGACGCCGCGCGAATCGCGACCTCGAAGCCGGTCGCCACGCCGGCCGCTTCCGCGTCGACGAGCCGCGCGTCGCCCTGATCGTCCTCGGCGGCGCCGTCGTCGCGTTCATGCGCGCGCGCCTCGAGGGCGTCGTCGCGGCGGGCGACGACGCCGTCCTCGCCGAGCAGATCCTCGTCCTGTTCGGCGTCCCCGCCGGCGAGGCACACGAGATCGCGCGCCGGCCGCTTCCCCCGGTGCCCGAGGATCCCGCGTGAAGGATCGCCTCCTGCTCTACGACCATCCCGCTTCGCCCTGCGCGCGCCGCGTCCGGATCGCCCTGCTCGAGAAGGGGCTCACGTGGGAGACGCGCGTCGTCGACCTGACGCGCCTCGAGCAGAAGGCGCCCTGGTACCTGGCGCTGAACCCGAACGGTGTGGTTCCGACGCTGGTCCACGGCGAGCGGGCGATCTACGAATCGGGCGTGATCACGGAGTACGTGGACGACGTGTTCCCGGGTCCGACGCTCTATCCGCAGGATCCCTGGCCGCGGGCGCAGGCGAAGATGTGGCTCGCCTTCGAGCTCGAGATGGCGAAGGAGTTCCGGCCACTGCTCTACCACCGCGTGATGGGCCCGCTGCAGCGGCGGCGCGCGAAAGAGGACGTGCTCGCCGACGCGCGCCGCGAGACCGACGACGCCGCGCACCTCGCCTGGGTGAGCCGCGTCTACGACGGCACGGTGCTCGACGACGCCGAGGCGAAGCGCCTCGACCACCTGCTCGAGAAGCGGCTCGACCGGCTCGACGCCGCGCTCGCCGGCACGTCGCACCTCGTGGGCGGCGCCTTCACCATCGCCGACGTCTCGGTGCTTCCGCGCGTCGCGATGTTCCCGCTGATCCAGCTCCCCCTCGACGGCCGGCGACACCCGAACGTGGTCCGCTGGCTCGCTGAAAACGAAACGCGGCCGTCCTTCGCCGCGAGTCTCGCGCCGGGCCGCCCGGCTGCGCAGGAGTCCCGATGAAGCTCGCGACCTTCACCCACGACGGCGTCAGCCGGATCGGCCTGGTGGTCGACGACGAGATCGTCGACCTCGCCGCAGCCGCGCCCGAGCTGCCGCACGAGATGACGGCGCTGCTCGCCGCAGAGCCCGCGGCGCTCGAGCGCGCCCGCGCCGCGCTTCGCAGCGGGAGCCCGCGGCTCCCGCTCTCGGCGGTGAAGCTCGAGGCGCCCGTGCTGCGACCGCCCAAGTTCCTGGCGATCGGGATCAACTACGCGGACCACGTGGCGGAGTCGGGCCTCGAGACCCCGAAGTTCCCGACCGTCTTCAACAAGCAGTCGACCTGCGTCACGGGGCCCTTTGATCCGGTGCACCGGCCGCGCGTCTCGGGCGCCCTCGACTACGAGGGCGAGCTCGGCTTCGTGATCGGCCGCCGCTGCCGTCACGTGCCGCGCGCGCGCGCCCACGAGGTGATCGCGGGCTACCTCGTGGTGGACGACGTCTCGGTGCGCGACTGGCAGCTCCGCGTGCCGACCTGGACCATGGGCAAATCCTTCGACACCCACGGCCCGATCGGCCCCTGGATCACCACCGCCGACGAGATCGGCGATCCCCACACGCTCGGGATCCGCACCTTCGTGAACGCCGAGCTGCGCCAGGCCTCGAGCACGAAGGAGCTGATCTTCGACTGCTTCGCGATCGTCGAGCACCTGTCGACGGCCTTCACGCTCGAGCCCGGCGACGTGATCGCGACCGGCACGCCCGGCGGCGTCGGCATCGCGCGGAAGCCGCCGCTCCTGCTCCAGCTGGGCGACGTCGTGCGCGTCGAGATCGACGGCCTCGGCGCGCTCGAGAACCGGATCGTGGCGGAGCCGGCCGACACCGCGCGGCTCTGAGCGAGCGCTACTCCTCGCCGAGGGCCGTGCGCATCACGGCGGTCAGGTCCTCGAGCCGGTATGGCTTCTGCAGGAAGCCGGCGAGGCCGACGCCGTCGAAGGCGCGCGTCGCGTCCTGCTCGCTGTAGCCGCTCGAGAGCACCACCCGCACGTCGTCGCGCACCCGTCGCAGCTCGCGGAAGGTGGCTGCGCCGTCGAGCGGATGCATCGTCATGTCGAGCACCACGGCGCGCACGCGATCGGCGTGCCGGCGGAGCAGCGCGATCGCCTCGTTCCCGTCCGCGGCGCAGATCACCTCGAAGCCGATCCGCTCGAGCATCGCGCGAGCGAGGCGGCGCACCGTCGCCTCGTCGTCGACGACGAGGACGAGGCCGCGCCCGCGGAAGCTCTCGCGCGCCGAGTCGGGCGTCTCGAGCGCGTCGGCGGGCTCGCCGCACTCCGGGAACAGGACGCGGAAGACGGTGCCGCGCCCGGGCTCGCTCGCGATCCGGATCGCACCGCGGTGCCCGCGCACGATGCCGAGCACCGCCGCGAGGCCGAGGCCGCGACCCGCGAACTTCGTGGTGAAGAACGGCTCGAAGATGCGCTCGACGGTCTCCGGCGACATGCCATCGCCGGTGTCCTCGACCTCGAGCCAGGCGTAGCGGCCGGCGGGCAGGTCGTCGTCGAGGTAGCAGCCGGCGAGGTAGGCGCGGTCGCAGTCCTGGACGCCAGCGCGGACGACGATCACGCCGCTCTCGTCGCCGATCGAGTCGGAGGCGTTCAGGATCAGGTTCATCACGACCTGCCGGAGCTGCGTCGGATCGGCCTCGATCGCCGGGGTCGCGGGATCGAGCTCGCGTCGCAGCGCGCAGCGCTTCGAGATCGACACCTCGAGCAGATGCGACATCTCGGTGACGAGCTCGGGCAGCCGCAGCCGCTTCAGCGTGAATCGACCCTTCCCGGAGTACGCGAGCATCTGCTTCGAGAGCTCCGCAGCGCGGCGCGCGGCGGTGACCATCTGCAGCACGTTCTCGCGCACCGCAGAGCCCTCGGGCAACGCCTCGAGCGCGAGGTCGGCGTGGCCCAGGATGCCCGTCAGCAGGTTGTTGAAGTCGTGGGCGATTCCGCCGGCCAGCACGCCGAGGCTCTCGAGCTTCTGGGCGTGCTGGAGCTTCGCCTCGAAGGCGCGCCGATCGCTCTCGGCCTGCTTCTCCTCCGTCACGTCGAGGATCCAGCCGTGCCAGAGCGTCGAGCCGTCCGGCTCTCGCTCCGGAGTCGCGCGCGCCGAGAGCCAGCGCTCGGCGCCGTCCCTGCGGCGGATCCGGAACTCGCCCTGCCAATCCGTGAGCGTCTCGGCCGAGCGGCGAATCGAGGTCTCGACGGCGCCGAGGTCCAGGATCGTCTCGAACACGCTGTTGGCGTCGGCGAGGGCTTCGGCGAGGGGCACGCCGTAGAGCTCCGTCACGCGATCGTTCAGGTACGGGAAGCTGTGCGATCCGTCGGGAGAGAGCCGGTACTGGTACACCGCACCGGGCACCTGGCGCGCGAGATGCGACAGCCGGCGCTCGCTCTGCTCCAGGGCGAGCGCGGTCTCGCGACTCTGCGTCACGTCGATCGCCCAGCCGTTCCAGATCACCGAGCCGTCGGGCTGGCATGTCGGCGTGGAGGAGGCGGAGAGCCAGACGACCGTGCCGTCGGGGCGGACGAAGCGACGTTCGCCGTGCCAGGTCTCGAGGGTTGCCGCGGCGTGGCTGATGGTTTCGAAGAGATCGGCGTGCTCTTCCTGCGCGATACCGCGGAACATCGCCTGCGGGTCCGCGTAGACCTGGTCCGGCGTCACGCCGTAGAGCTTGCGCACGCCTTCGCTCACGTAGGGGAAGCTGAAGCTGCCGTCGGGCGCCCGGCGGAACTGGAACACGACGCCGGGGATCTGCTCGGCGATCGTCCGCAGCTTCTCCTCGCTCTGGCGCAGGGCCTCCGCCGCGCGGAACGAGTTCGTGTGGTCGAGCCCGACGCCGACCAGACGCTGGGGCGTGCCGTCCGGCGCGCGGAAGACGCGACCACGCACGGCGAGGTACAGCGTCGAGCCGTCCGCGTGACGCGCGCGGAAGCGGTGGTCGAGCACGGCGTCGGTGTCGATGCTGCGCTTCACCGCGGCTTCGAAGCCCGCGCGGTCATCGGGGTGGACCATGGCGAGGACGGTCGCGAAGGACAGGGGCGGCGAGTCGCCGGGGCGTCCCAGACCCTCGAGGATCTGGCGGTCGAAGCGGAGCTCGTCGCGCAGCAGGTCCCAGGTCCAGGAGCCGGCGCCTGCGGCGGAGAGCGCGAGATGGACCTGCTCGATCGCCTCGCGCAGCTCGTCCTCGCCGGCGGGACCGGCGGCGTCGCCGGCGGCCCGGCGCTTGGCGCTCGCGAAGGCTTCGGTCAAGAGATCGTCCCCGCCTGAATGGCTCCCCCCGGGATCGTAGGTCGCGTTCGGGCGCATGGCAGGCCGTGCTCAGGCGGCGAAGACCGGCGGCGTGCGTGCGGCCCAGGGCTGCGACGCCTCGAGCTGCGACGCGACGCGGATCAGCAGGTCCTCGCGCCCGGTCGCGGCGACGAGCTGCACGCCGATCGGCAGTCCTTCGGGAGTCTCGTGGAGCGGAAGCGAGATCGCGGGCTGGCCCGACATGTTGAACGCCGAGGTGTAGGCGCCGAAGGGCGCCGCGCGCAGGAAGCCCTTCAGCGGCTGCTCCTTCGGGCAGGCGAAGCTGCCGATCGGCGCGGCCGGCTCGGCGGTGGTCGGCGTGAGCAGCAGGTCGAAGCCGCTGCCCCACCACTCGGCCATGCGGCGGCCGCCGGCGTGGACGGTCTCGATCGCCTCGAGGTAGCGCGTCACCGGCCAGGCGCGGGCCATCGAGGCGAGGGCCCAGGTCAGCGTCTCGACGTCGCCCTCGCCGAGCGTGCGGCCGAGCTTCGCGCCCCAGGCGTCGAGGGCGCGCGCGACGGAGCTCGCGATCACCGTCACGTACGCGTTGATGCCCGCCGGATCGTCGAGGGCTGCGGGATGCGAGAGCTCCACGTCGTGGCCGAGCGCTTCGAGAGCCTTCCCCGCGCGCTCGGCGGCGCGCACGCACTCCGGATGCACCGTGATGTTGCGCGGCCCGGTCGTCATCAGGCCGATGCGCAGCCGGCCCGGCGCGGCGCCGACCTCCTGCGCGTAGGGACGCACGGGCGTCGTAGCGGCGTAGGGATCGCCGGGCATCGGGCCCTGCACGACGTCCAGGAACGCGGCGGTGTCACGCACGCTGCGCGAGACCGCGAGCTCGACCGAGAGGCCGCCCCAGCGCTCGCCGAGACCCGGCCCGAACGAGCAGCGCCCGCGCGTCGTCTTGAGCCCGACGAGACCGCAGAGCGCCGCCGGGATGCGGATCGAGCCGCCGCCGTCGCTCGCGTGGGCGAGCGGCACCATGCCGCCGGCGACGGCCGACGCCGCGCCTCCGCTCGAGCCGCCCGCCGAGCGCGAGACGTCCCACGGGTTGCGCGTCGCGCCGTGCGCCTCGGGCTCGGTCGTCGGGAGGAGGCCGAGCTCGGGCGTGTTCGTGCGGCCGAGGAAGACGAAGCCCGCCGCGCGCAGCTTCGCGGCGAAGTAGCTGTCGGCGGGCGCACGGAAATCCGCGTCGCGGAGGGCGCGCATGCCCGCGTGATACGGATCGCCCGCGGTGTCGCCGCCGAGATCCTTCATCAGGATCGGCACGCCGTGGAACGCGCCGCGCGGGAGCGTCGACGAGGCGGCCTCGGCGCGGGCCGCGTCGAAGCGGCGGTGGATCACGGCGTGGAGCGCGCCGTCCACCTTCTCGATGCGCGCGATCGCGGCGTCGACGAGCTCACGCGGCGTCGCCTCGCCGCGGCGGACGAGCTCGGCCTGGGCGACGGCGTCGAGGGCGGACAGGTCCGGGGCGGGGGGCATGGCAAGCTCCTCTCGTCGGGGCGCACGAGCGCCGCACGGCAGGCCCTCGCCTCGTACCAGATCGGCCGGGGGATGGGAAGCGCGTGGGGAACGACGGCCGCTGCGGGCGCGTCGAAGCAACCAGGGAGCACGGAAGGAGCCGCAGTGCACAGGACGGCGAGATTCATCGGGCTGGCGCTCGCGTCGGCCACGATCGCGGGGGCGGTCGGAGCCGCGGTCGGGTCGCGCCTCGAGGCCGCGCCCATGACGGCGATCCGCGGCCAGCTGGAGGACCTCGGCGCCCGCCTGGTCGAGCAGACGAAGGCGCGCGAGGCGCTCGCGGTCGAGGTCGGGCGCCTGCGCGCGCAGATCGACTCGATGGAGGCCCGGCTCGGGATGGGCGTCACGCCCGTGCCCGCGTCCGCCGTCGGCCACGCGCGGGCCGAGCCGCCCGCCGCCGCTCCGCCGCGCAACCCGCACGCCTTCGTCGGACCCGACGAGCTCGGGAGCGCGCGCTCGCTCGACGTCGAAGCGCTCCGCGCCGGCGGCTTCAGCGAGGGCGAGGCCGAGCGCCTGCGCGAGCGCTGGGAGGGCGCCGAGATGGACCGCCTCTACCTGCGCGACCGGGCGACGCGCGAGCGCTGGATCGCGACGCCCCGCTTCCGCGAGGAGTCGCTCGCGCTCGACGCGCGCATGCAGTCGCTGCGCGAGGAGGTCGGCGAGGACCGCTACGACTGGTTCCTCTACGCATCGGGCCAGTTCAACCGCGTCGTGGTCGCGAACGTGCTCGCGGGCTCGCCCGCGCGCGACGCGGGCCTGCGCGCGGGAGACGCGCTGCTCCGCTACGGCGAGCAGCGTGTCTTCGAGCCCGACGAGCTCCAGCGCCAGACCAGCGCCGGCAACGCCGGCGAGAGCGTGCGGCTCGAGTTCCTGCGCGACGGCGAGCGCCAGGCGGTGACGCTTCCGCGCGGGCCGATCGGGATCAATCTCTACGTCGACCGCGTGAAGCCCGACGCCACGCGCTGAGACCGTCGCTCATGCGACGAAGGTCACCGTCCACTCGCGCAGCTCGCCCGCGATCCGCGCTTCCACGCTCTCGCCCACCTTCTTGCCGACGACGGCGCGGCCGATCGGCGAGGCGGGCGTCACCACCGAGAGGAAGCCGTCGCCGCCCGGGCCCGTGAGCTCCTCGCCCGCGCCGCAGGGCGCGAGGAAGAGCGTGCGCCCGCCGTCCTCGTCGGACTCGATCTCGACCACGGCGCCGAGGTCTGCCCGCGCGCCCCGCCCGAGGGTCGGAGGGTCGAAGGCGGCGAGGGTGCGGAGCTCGTCGCGCAGCCGCGCCGCGCGGTCGGCCTGGCTGCGCGCCATGCGCGAGAACTCGAGGGCGGTGCGCGAGTCCTCGCGCTTCTCCGCCGGCGTCGCGCCCGAGCGGGCCTCCTCGGCAGCAGCCTCGCTCGCGGTCTCGGCGGCGGCGAGCGAGGTCCGGAGCTTCGCGACGAGCTGCTCGACCAGGGCCCTCTTGTCCACCCGATCCTCCGCGCTTCAGGCGCTCGGATCGTACCCGAGGTTCGGCGCGAGCCAGCGCTCGACCTCGGCCACCGTCATGCCCTTGCGGCGCGCGTAGTCCTCGACCTGGTCGCGGCCGATCCGGCCGACCGTGAAGTAGCGCGCGGCGGGGTGGGCGAAGTAGAGGCCCGAGACGCTCGCGGGCGGCGTCATGGCCAGGTGCTCGGTCAGCTCCATGCCGATCTCGCGCGCGCGGAGCAGGTCGAAGAGCTTCCACTTCTCGGTGTGGTCGGGGCAGGCCGGGTAGCCGAACGCGGGGCGGATGCCGCGGTACTTCTCGTCGATCAGGTCGTCGTTCGAGAGCGGCCGGTCGGGCTCGTAGCCCCAGTCGCGGCGCGCCCGCTCGTGCAGGTACTCGGCGAAGGCCTCGGCCAGGCGGTCGGCCAGGGCCTTCACCAGGATCGCGTCGTAGTCGTCGTGCTCGGCCTCGTAGCGCCGCACGAGCTCGTCGGAGCCGAGGCCTGCCGTCACGGCGAAGGCTCCGAGGTGGTCGGCGAGCCCGCGGCCGGCCGGCGCCACGAAGTCGGCGAGCGAGCGCGTGGGCTTGTCGGCCTCCGCCGTGCGCTGCTGGCGCAGCATCGGGAAGCGCACGAGCTCCTTCGATCGCGTCTCGTCGGTGTAGAGGACGACGTCGTCGCCCTCGCTGTTCGCCGGCCAGAAGCCGTAGACGCCGCGCGCGCGGAGCAGCTTCCCTTCCGTGATCTGCCGCAGCAGCGCGAGCCCGTTCTCGTACAGCTCGCGCGCCGCCGCGCCGTGGACGGGATGCTCGAGGATCTTGGGGAAGCGGCCCTTCAGCTCCCACGCGGTGAAGAAGAACGTCCAGTCGATGTAGCGGGCGAGGGTCTCGAGCGGGACGTCGTCGAGCACGCGCCGGCCGACGAACGCGGGCTCCGGCAGGTCCTCGGCACGCCACTCGATCGGCGTGCGCCGCGCGAGGGCCTCCGCGTACGGGATCAACGTCTCCGCGCGGCGGCCGGCGTGGACGGCGCGCATGCGCTCCTGCTCCTCGCGGTTCTTTCGATCGAGCTCGGCGAGCTGCTTCGGGTCGAGCAGGCTCGCGACGGTGTTGACCGCGCGCGAGGCGTCGAGCACGTGCACCACGGGGCTCGCGTAGCGCGGCGCGATCTTCACCGCCGTGTGCTGCTTGCTGGTCGTGGCGCCGCCGATCAGGAGCGGCAGCCGGATCCCGCGACGCTCCATCTCCTGGGCGACGTGGACCATCTCGTCGAGGGACGGCGTGATCAGGCCCGAGAGGCCGACGAGATGCGCGCCCTCGGCCAGGGCGGTCTCGAGGATCTTGTCGCAGGGCACCATCACGCCGAGGTCGATCACGTCGTAGTTGTTGCAGCCGAGCACCACGCCCACGATGTTCTTGCCGATGTCGTGGACGTCACCCTTCACGGTCGCCATCACGATCTTTCCGTTCGACGAGATCGCGACGCCCGAGCGCTTCTTCTCCTCTTCCATGAACGGAGTGAGATAGGCGACCGCGCGCTTCATCACGCGCGCGCTCTTCACCACCTGCGGCAGGAACATCTTGCCCGCGCCGAAGAGGTCGCCGACGATGCGCATCCCGTCCATCAGCGGGCCCTCGATGATCTCGAGGGGCTTCGCGTACTTCTGGCGCGCCTCTTCGACGTCGGCCTCGATGTGGTCGACGATGCCGTGCTGGAGCGCCCACGAGAGGCGGCGCTCGACGGGCTCCGCGCGCCAGGCTTCGTCCACCTCCTTCTTCTTCCCGCTGCCCTTCACGGTGTCCGCGAACGCCACCAGCCGGTCGGTGGCATCCGGCCGGCGGTTCCAGAGCACGTCCTCGACGCGCTCGAGCAGGTCCTTCGGGATGTCCTCGTAGACCGCGAGCTGGCCCGCGTTCACGATGCCCATGTCCATCCCGGCGCGGATCGCCTCGTACAGGAACGCCGAGTGCATGGCCTCGCGCACCACGTCGTTGCCGCGGAACGAGAACGAGAGGTTCGAGACGCCGCCGCTGATCTTCACGCCGGGCAGCTCGCGCTTCAGGATCCGGGTGGCCTCGACGAAGCTCTTCGCGAACTCCGCGTGCTCCTCGATGCCCGTCGCCACCGCCAGGATGTTCGGGTCGAACACGATGTCCGTCGGCGCGAAGCCGACCTCGTCCACCAGCAGGCGGTAGGCGCGCTTGCAGATCTCGACCTTGCGCTCGACCGTCTCGGCCTGTCCGCGCTCGTCGAAGGCCATCACGACCACGCCCGCGCCGTAGCGCTGCACCTTTCGCGCCTTCTCGAGGAAGTCGGCCTCGCCCTCCTTGAGCGAGATCGAGTTCACGACGGGCTTGCCCTGCACGCACTGGAGCCCGGCCTCGATCACGCTCCACTTCGAGCTGTCGACCATGAAGGGCACACGCGCGACCTCGGGCTCGGTCGCGAGCAGGTTCAGGAAGGTCGTCATGGCCTTCTCGCCGTCGAGCATGCCCTCGTCCATGTTGACGTCGAGCAGGTTCGCGCCGTTGCGCACCTGCTCGACGGCGACGGCCACGGCGCTGGTGTAGTCGCCGGCGAGGATCAGCTTCGAGAACTTCTTGGAGCCCGTGATGTTCGTGCGCTCGCCGACCATCACGAAGTTCACGTCGGGGCGGAACACGAAGGGCTCGAGGCCTGCGAAGGTGGTGAGCGCCTCGGTGCCGCGCGGGATCTCGCGCGGCGGGAGCCCGGCCACCGCATCGGCGATGGCGCGGATGTGCTCGGGCGTGGTGCCGCAGCAGCCGCCGACCAGGTTCACGAGGCCGCTCTCGGCGAACTCCTTCAGCAGCGCGCCGGTGGTGGGCGGCGTCTCGTCGTACTCGCCGAAGGCGTTCGGCAGGCCCGCGTTCGGGTAGCAGGTGATGCGCGTCGGCGCGGTCGCGGAGAGATCGGCGATGTGGGGCCGCATCTCGGCCGCCCCGAGCGCGCAGTTCACGCCGACGCTCCAGGGCCGCGCGTGGGCGACCGAATGCCAGAACGCCTCGACGGTCTGGCCCGACAGCGTGCGCCCGCTGCGGTCGGTGATCGTCACCGAGATCGCGAGCGGACAGCGCTCGCCGCGCTCCTCGAACACGTCCTCGATCGCGACGATCGCGGCCTTCGCGTTCAGCGTGTCGAAGATCGTCTCGATCAGGAGAAGGTCGACGCCGCCCTCGAGCAGCCCACGCGTCTGCTCGGCGTAGGCGTCGCGCAGATCGGCGAACGTGAGGCTCCGGAACGAGGGATCGTTCACGTCCGGCGAGATCGAGAGCGTGCGATTGGTCGGGCCGATCGCGCCCGCGACGAAGCGCGGCTTCTCCGGGGTGCGCGCGGTGTAGTCGTCGGCGGCGCGGCGGGCGAGGCGCGCCGCCGCGAGGTTCAGCTCGTGGCAGAGCGGCTCGAGCCCGTAGTCGGCCTGGGAGACGCGGTTCGCGCTGAAGGTGTTGGTCTCGATCAGGTCCGCGCCCGCCTCGAGGTAGGCGCGATGGATCTCCTCGATCACGTCCGGCCGCGTCAGCACCAGGAGCTCGTTGTCGCCCTGGAGATCGCGCGGGTGGTCGCGGAACCGCTCGCCCCGGAAGTCAGCCTCGCCGAGCCGGTGGCGCTGGATCATCGACCCCATCGCCCCGTCGAGCACGAGGATGCGCTGCGCGGCGGCCCGATCGAGGGCTTCGGCGCGGGCGGAGGGCGGGGCGGTGCGGGGCATGGCAGGTCCTCCCGGGATCAGCCCACCATATCGCGCATCAGCTTATCTCGATAGAGGGATGAACCCCTGAGGCGTCCGGGGCCGGACCGGCTTGCCCCGCCCGGCCGGCCGCCCGGGCGGCGCGGATCGAGTCCGCGGAGTAGAGCGCCAGGGCGACCCAGACGCTGCCGAAGGCCACGAGCTGCGGCCGGGCGAAGGGCTCCCGATACAGGCCGACCGCCAGGCAGAAGTGGAGGCTCGGGGCCAGGTACTGGAAGAGCCCCAGGGTTGCGAGCCGGAGCCGCGGCGCGGCGGCGGCGAAGGCGAGGAGCGGGAGGCCGGTCAGGACGCCCGACGCGCCGAGCAGGGCGATCGTCCCGCCCGGCACGCGGCCGAGCCCCGCCTGACCCGAGAGCGCGAGCCACACGACGTAGCCCAGCGCGAGCGGCGCCAGGAGCGTGGTCTCGACCGCCAGCGAGACCACAGGCGTCACGGGCGCCACCTTTCGCAGCAGGCCGTAGAACCCGAACGAAAGCGCCAGGACGAGCGAGATCCAGGGCAGGCCGCCGGAGGCGACGGCGAGCACGCTCATGCCGGCGGCGGCGATCGCGACCGCGACCCCTTGCAGCGGTCGCATACGCTCGCGCAGGAACACGACGCCGAGCGCGACGTTCACGAGCGGGTTCAGGAAGTAGCCGAGGCTCGATGCGAGCACGTCGCCGCGCGCGACGGTGAAGATGAAGAGGCCCCAGTTGAGCGCGATCAAGCTCGCGCTCACCACGAGCGCGTTGCGCGCGCGCGGTTGCGCGAGGACCTCGCGCGCGACACCGATCCGTCGCGTCGCGGCGAGCAGCACGAGGGCGAAGGCGGCCGAGAGCCAGATCCGGTGCGCGAGAAGCTCGAAGAGCGGCACCTCGGAGAGCGCCTTCCAGTAGATCGGCAGCAGGCCCCACGCGCCATACGCCGCGATCGCGCAGGCCGCGCCGGTCGCAGCGCGCGAAGAGCGCAGCGCGCGCGTGCTCAGCGCGCGCACGGCGCACGCCTAGGGGAAAAACGACGTTGACCGCTTCGCGGCGAGGCGTATCGTGAAATCGTGCTGTCGGAGCCGGTGCGAGGAGACCGAGGTCTCACTTCCTCCGACGAAACGAAGGCGCCGAGCCGCCGGCAGCATGCATCGGAGTCGGGGGAAGCGGGCGCATTCGAGCACGGCGCTCCCGGTGGCGCAGACGGGCTGCGAGGACGCGGCCAGCCACGACACGGGAGCGAGCGGGCCGGATGCAGGCGCGGGAGGCCTTCCCGGACCCGGGAGCTTCCAAACGCGCGCGAAGGCAAACGGGGGCGGATGATCGTCGTTGCAGGTCGGGCCTCGTCCGGGTCGAACGCCACCATCCGGTGTCGAAGGGACTCGGGCATCACCGGTAGGCCGCCACGAGCGATGCCGTCTCCAGAGTACGTCGGACGGGCGAGGGAGCTCGCACCAGGCAGGTCGCTGCGCAGGAGCGGAAGCTCCGAGTGCAACGACGGGCGGAAGCAAATAGCGTCCGCGCCGAAGCGAGCCGCCGCGACGTCACTTCGCGTCGACACAGAACGGGCCGCCCCGTCGGAGGCCCGGGAAGGGCCCGCCGCCTCGGAGAGCAGCGTCGGAACGAAAGCCCGGAGCACCGACTCGAGAGCCACGCCGCCTCGGGCGGGTCAGGTCGTCGCCTTCTGCCCGAACAGGATCTTCTTCGCCTGCTCGTCGGGCCCCGATCCCGTCACGATGTCGCGCATCACGTCGAAGCCCTTCTGCACCGCAGGGCGCGCGCGCATCGTCTGGTACCAGCGATCGAGGTGCGGGAAGTCCGCGAGCGTCTGGCCCTGGCGCTCGTGGGGCACGATCCACGGCCACGCCGCCATGTCGGCGATCGAGTAGTCGCCCGCGACGAAATCGCGGTCGGCGAGGCGCTTGTTCAGCACGCCGTAGAGCCGGTTCGCCTCGTTGGTGTAGCGCTCGATGCCGTACTGGATCTTCTCGGGCGCGTACTGTCGGAAGTGGTGGGCCTGGCCGAGCATCGGACCGAGCCCGCCCATCTGCCACATCAGCCACTGCACGACCTCGTAGCGGCCGCGAAGATCCTTCGGCAGGAACTTCCCGCTCTTCTCGCCGAGGTAGAGCAGGATCGCGCCCGACTCGAACACCGAGATCGGCGCGCCGCCGCCCGGCGGCTCGTGGTCGACGATCGCGGGCATGCGGTTGTTGGGGCTGATCGCGAGGAAATCGGGCTTGAACTGCTCGCCGCGACCGATGTTCACGGGCACCACCTTGTACGGCAGCCCCATCTCTTCGAGCGCGATCGTGATCTTCCAACCGTTCGGCGTCGGCCAGTAGTAGAGATCGATCATCGGGCCTCCAGGGTCGGCGACGGGCGCGGGTCGCGGGTGTGCGCGGGAGATTGCCCCACGTCGTGATCCGCCGCCGCCTCGCGGAAGCGGTAGAAGAGGAAGTCGTCCTCGAACCCGTGCTCGTCGAGCACGTGCCGGAGATCGCCCCGGGCGAACAGGCGCTGGCCGAGCTCCCGCGCCTCGTGGCGCGGGAGCCTCTCTCGCGCGACGAGCCAGTCGACGGCTTCGCGACCGACGAAGCAGCGGGCGTGTGTCCGCAGCCGGTGCCGCCGGTCGGCGACCGCCACGCCACCGGGCCGACGCATCGCGGCGACGACCTCGTCGAGCACGCGGTCGGGCCAGGCGGCGGGCGGGAGGTCGCGCCGCGGATCCGCGGCGGGTGCGGGTGCCGGCGCGGCCGTCGCGACGCCCACCTCGGCCGGCCGCGCCCGGTCCGGCACGGCCTCCGCGCCGAGCGCCCGCCGCAGCGTGTCGCCGAGCATGCGCTCGAGGACGGGCGCCGAGAGGTGCACGTCGTGCTGCGGGAAGGGGACGCGCAGCCCGTGGCGGCGCAGCGCGGCGTCGATTGCGAAGTGGAGCGAGCTTCGCACCGTGTTCTGCCGCCGCGGATCGCGCGTCCAGACCAGGAGCTCGAACTCGATCGCGCTGTCGCCGAAGCGTGTGAGCTGCACCTCGGGCCGCGGGTCCGGCAGCACGTCGGCGCTCGCGCGCGCGACCTCGAGCAGCACCGCGTGCACGGCCTCGGCGTCGCAGCCGTAGTCGAGCCCGATCGCGACATGGAGCCGCGTCGCGGGATCGCGGTGGGTGAAGTTCACGACCTCGTGCTCCAGGAAGCGGGCGTTCGGGACCAGGATGCTGAGCCCGTCGAGGGTGCGAATCTCCGTGCTGCGCGGGCCGATGCGCTCGACGGTGCCCGTGAACTCGCCGACCCCCACGTAGTCTCCGGGCTGGATCGGGCGCTCGAGCCCGATCAGCACGCCCGACACGAAGTTGCTCGTGATGTTCTGCAGTCCGAAGCCGAGGCCGACGCCGACGAGGCTCGCGACGAAGGCGAGGGAGCTCGCCTCGATGCCCCAGGCCTGGAGCAGCGCGAAGCCGCCGACGACGAGCAGCCCGTAGCGCGCGAGGGTCGGAATCGTCTCCGCGGCGCCGCGCGTGCCGCCCGCGGCGCGCCGGAGCCGCGCCGCGAGAACGCGCGTCGCGAGGCCCGTCGCGAGCCAGAGCGCGAGGAGCGAGGCCGGGATCGCGAGCAGGTCTCGGGCCGTGACCATGCGCGCGCCGAGCGCGAGGAGCGGCATCGACAAGGCGCGCTCGGCCGCGTGCAGCCATTCGCCCCGCAGCATGCGCGCCGCGGGCACGGCCCCGAGCGCGATCCACGCGCCCACGAGCCAGAGGCCGAGCTCGGCGGCCACGAAGGCGAGGGCGACCAGCGTCGGTGTCGCTGCGACGGCGACGCCACGGTGGCGTGCGAGCCACACCGGCAGGCGGCGGGCGGCGAAGCGCAGCCCCCCGATCGCGGCGGCGACGCCGCCCGCGAGCACGAGGGCGAGGCGGAGATCCATGCCGATGGGATGCCGGAGGCGTCGCGCCGTTGCGCCCTGCGCGGCGCGGGGCTCGCGGTGGGGCTCGGCCCGGCGCGCTCCTCCGAGCGCCGCCGCTCAGCGCGGCGCGAAGCGCTCGAACACCGCCGCGGCGTCGGCGACGGCATCCTCGCCGGGGTCGTCTTCGATCTGGACGACCTCGCGCTCGAGAGCGGTGCAGACGGCTTCGGGATCGGTCACGCCGCAGCTACGGAGCCCGGCCGGCAGCACGCGGCGCAGGATCACCTGCATCTGCGGCACGCTCAGGCCGCGGGGCTGGAGGCCGGCCTCGCGCAGCGCGATCCGCACCACGCCGCGCACGGCCACGAGATCGAGGCCCGCCATCCGGGCGACCGTCTCGCAGCTTCGCGTGAAGACGACGGAGTCGGCCATGCTCAGGCTCCGCTCGCAGCGGCGGCCTGCGCCGGCGCGGCGAAGCGACGCCGGTACGCCTTCGGCGGGAAGAAGGCGAGCCACATCGCGAGCACGCAGCCCCACTGCGCCGCCGACTGTCCGATCCGCAGCGTGAAGAGCAGGCCCGGGTCGCGCAGGTCGAGCATCATCCAGCCGAGCAGCGAGCTCGTCACCGCGGCGACCGACGCGACACCCCAGAGCAGCACGCGGTTCGCGACCTCGGCGTTCGCGAGGCCGTAGCGTGCGCGCCGGCGCAGGCGGTCGAAGAGCAGGAACGCCTCGACGCTCATCCAGAGCCAGCCGAGCGTGGCGAAGTTCACGGCGCGCCAGAACCAGATCCGGAAGCCTTCGTGATCCGCGGCGCCCAGCGCGAGGCCCAGACAGAGCGCGGTGCCGCACCAGATCGCCGTCACGACCCAGAGCGGCCAGCGCCGTGTGGGACGGAAGATCCGCCAGACGCCGATCGAGATCGCGAGCAGCCCGGTGCAGATCGGGAACGAGGCGAAGACCTGGAGGAGCTCGGCGAGGTCGCGCTGCGTCCGCCAGACCTCGGCCGACAGGATCATGGGCGGGAAGCCGAAGCCCGCGGTCAGGACGTACGAGAGGCCGATCGTCAGCTCTGGCGTCTGGTACGTGTAGGCGGCGATCCGCACCAGACGAGCGCCGACGACCAGGCCCATCAGCCACGCGAGCACGGCGCCGGCGAAAGCGATCGCGTCCATCGCGCGCCCCATCCCCCAGGACGGCCGAGGTTTCCCCGGAAGCGTCCATAGGGAAAATCGACCGCCCGGCGGAGTGGCTTGAGCAGGGATGGACCGTACGGTCCCGTCAGCGCGAGGTCAGCGAGTCGCGGCGTCCGGTGTGAGCGTCGTCATGCGGTCGATCGCGTGGACCGGCGCCGACGCGCCCGCCATCAGCGGCTGGATCGCGGCGTAGACGAGCTGCTGCTGCTGGACGCGGCTCTTGCCCGCGAAGGCAGCGGACACGACGCGCAGGGAGAAGTGACCGGGGCTGTCGCTCGTGACCTCGACCGCGTCGCCGGGGAACGCGCGCTCGAGCGCGGCCCGCAGCCGATCCGTGACGTCGCCACCCGCGTTCAGGATCTGCAGCGCCATGGCGGTCTAGTAGCGCGGCACGCGCGGATCGATCTCGCGCGACCACGCGTCGATCCCGCCCGTCACGTTGTAGACGTTGCGGAAGCCGAGGTCCGCGAAGTGCTCCGCCGCCTTCTGGCTGCGCCCGCCGTGATGGCAGTGGAAGACGAGCACCTCGTCCTTCGGCAGCGCCTCGAGCTGCTTCGCGAGCTCGGGCGAGATCAGCTCCGCGCCCTCGATCCGGGCCTGCGCGTGCTCGTCGGCGCCGCGCACGTCGATCAGGCGGAAGCGCTCGCCGGCCTCGCGCTTGGCCTTGAGCTCCGCCACCGAGAGCGGCTTCACGGCGGCCGGCGCGTTCGGGTTGTCGATGCGGAAGCCGGCGCCCTCGTTGGTGTGCACGGCGTCGAGTGCGAGGCCGTCGGCGCGGCGGCAGCTCGAGCGGTCGAGGTAGAGCGTGATGCCGTTCGACTGGACCGCGATCTCGCCCTCCTGCGCCGGCGCGAGGAAGAGCTGGTTCTGGAACCGCGCGTCGATCGAGAGGTGGAGCGTCTTGTTCGGCTGCCCCGCGGCCGCCTGGCGCAGCGCCGCCGCGGCGGCGTCGCTGATCGTGATCTTCGGCGGCGCGAGCTCGACCTTCTTCACGCCGAGCTTCTCGTGGAGCTCGCCCGACTGGTACATCTCGGTGATGATGTCGCAGCCGCCCACGAACTCGCCGGCCACGTAGAGCTGCGGGATCGTCGGCCAGCTCGAGAACGTCTTCACGCCCTCGCGGATCGCCGGGTCGGAGAGCACGTCCACCGTCCGGTAGTCGCCGAGCAGCTCGTCGAGCAGGCCGACGACCCGCGCGGAGAAGCCGCACTGGGGCATCTGGCGGTTGCCCTTCATGAAGAGCACCACGGGGTGCCCGGTGACGAGCTCGTGGATGCGCTCGCGGGTGGCTTCGTCGAGGCTCATGCGGGGGCTCCTTCGAAATCGGACGTGACCACGATAACGGACCGCATCGGTCCTGTCTCGGCGCGGAGCGCGCGCAGCGGTACCGTGACCGCCGGAGGAGGCGTGCATGAAGGCAATCCAGGTGACCGCCCTCGGCGGGCCGGAGGTCTTGAAGCTCGTCGAGCTGCCGGAGCCCATGCCGGGCCCCGGTCAGATCCGCGTCCGGAACCACGCCGTCGCGATCAACTTCCACGACGTGGGCTCGCGGCGACACGGCGAGCCCGGTCAGACCGTGCCCTTCGTGCCCGGCACCGACTTCGCCGGCGAGGTCGACGCCGTGGGCGAGCGCGTGACGGCGTGGCGCGTCGGCGACCGCGTGCTCTGCATCCACCTGCACGGAGCGTACGCCGAGAAGAGCATCGCGATGGCGCCGCTCGCGGTGCTCGTGCCCGAGGACGTCTCCTTCGAGCAGGCGGCGTGCTGTCCGGTCGCGGGGCTCACGGCGTACTTCCTGCGGAAGGATCTGCGCGTCGGCCCCGAGACCGTCGTGCTCGGCCACGCGGCGGCGGGCAGCGTCGGCTGCTTCCTGGGCGGCCTGCTGCGCGAGACCGGCGCGACCTCGATCGGGCTCGTCTCGAGCGCGGCCAAGGCCGAGGTCGCGCAGCGCGCGGGCTGGACGCACGTCATCGACTACCGCGCGAAGGACGTGCGCGGCGCCGTGCGCGAGCTGACGGGCGGCCGCGGCGTCGACGTGGTCTTCGACTCCGTCGCGGGCCCGCGCTTCGCCCAGAGCTTCGACGTCTGCGCGCCCGAGGGCACGGTCGTGCTCTTCGGCCGCGCGGCCGGCGATCCGCCGCCCGACGCCGTGATGGAGACCTTCTTGCGGAGCGGCCGGAACCTCGGGCTCCGCACCTACTTCCTCGGCACCACGATCGCGCACCGCCTGGGCGAGATCGCCGCGGGCTACGCGACGCTCTTCGAAGGCCTGCGCAGCGGCCGGATCCACCTGCCGATCGAGACCGTCCCGCTCGCGAGCGCGGCCGATGCCCACGAGCGTCTCGAGACGCAGCGCACGGTCGGCAAGCTGGTGCTGCTGCCGTGAACCCGGACACGCCCTGGTGGCAGCGCGCGGTCTTCTACCAGATCTACCCGCGGAGCTTCGCCGACGGCAACGGCGACGGCGTCGGCGACCTCGCCGGCCTGCGCGCGCGCCTCGACCACCTGGTCTGGCTCGGCGTCGACGCGCTCTGGCTCTCGCCGATCTACCCCTCTCCGATGGCCGACTTCGGCTACGACGTCTCCGACTACTGCGACGTGCATCCGCTCTTCGGCTCGCTGGCCGAGCTCGATGCCCTCGTCGCCGACGCCCACGCCCGCGGCCTGCGCGTGATCCTGGACCTCGTGCCGAACCACACGAGCGACCAGCATCCCTGGTTCGTCGAGTCGCGCGCGTCGCGCACGAGCGCGAAGCGCGACTGGTACGTCTGGCGCGACCCGAAGCCCGACGGCTCGCCGCCGAGCAACTGGATCGCGGCCTTCCCGCCGAACACGCGGGCCTGGACCCTCGACGCGAAGACGGGCCAGTACTACCTGCACTTCTTCCTGCCGCAGCAGCCGGACCTCGACTGGTCGAACCCCGAGGTCGTCGAGGCGATGCAGGGCGTGATGCGCTTCTGGCTCGAGCGCGGGATCGATGGCTTCCGCGTCGACGTCGTGCACTGCATCGGCAAGGACCTGACGTTCCCCGACGACGTCGAGCCGTTCTCGCGCCTCCCGCACGTGATCTCGCACTACCACGAATCGACCCACCGCCACCTGCGCGCGCTGCGCAAGCTGGTGGATTCCTACGCCGGCGAGCGGATGCTCGTGGGCGAGATCGCGCAGACGCCCGAGGAGCGCTTCGCGCGCTACTACGGCCAGGGCGACGAGCTGCACCTCGCCTTCGACCTGCCGCACCAGATCTACACGCCCTGGGACGCCGCGAAGTGGCGCGAGCGCGTCGCGAACCTCGAGGCCTGGCTCGGCCCGCGCGGCGGCTGGCCGACCTGGGTGCTCTCGAACCACGACACGCCGCGACACCGGACGCGGCTGCGCGCCAGCGAGACCGATGCGCGCGCGCGCGCCGCCGCCGTGCTGCTGCTCACGCTGCGCGGCACGCCCTTCCTCTACGCGGGCGAAGAGCTCGGCCTCGAAGACGCCGTCGTGCCGCCCGCGCGCGTGGTCGACCCCGGCGGCCGCGACGGGTGCCGCGCACCCGTGCCCTGGGAGCGCGCCGCGCCCCACGGCTGGCGCGGCGCGGAGCCGTGGCTTCCCTTCGCGCCGGAGCCCGCCGCGCGCAGCGTCGAGGCCCAGCGCGGCGACGCGGGCTCGATCCTCGCGCTCTACCGGCGCCTGCTCGCGCTGCGACGCGCGACGCCGGCGCTGCAGCGGGGCGCGCAGCGCCTGCTCGATGCGGCCGAAGGCGTGCTCGCCTTCGAGCGCAGCGACGGCGCCGAGCGCTACGCCGTGCTCGTGAACACGGGCGCGGCCGAGGCGCAGAGCGACATCGCGGGGCGCGTGACGCTCTCGAGCGACGGGCGCGGCGAAGGCGCCGCGTTCTCCGGCCGGCTCGCGCCGGACACGGCGCTCGTCGTCCGCCGCGGCTGAGGGCGGGCTAGAGCCGGAGCCACCCCGGCAGGCACTCGGCAGCGCGGCAGGCGTCCTCGATCTGCTCCTCGCGGCGCTCGAGCTCGGCCAGGCGGCGCTCCGCGGCCTCGAGCTCGCGCTTCGGGCAGATCGCGGAGGCGCGAGCGTCCGAGCAGGTCTTGTAGCGCGAGCGCAGGTGCGCGACGCGCGCCTCGCCGAGCTCGCGCTTCTCGCGCGCGCCGCGCGCGAGGGCGGCCCAGCGCTCGGCCTCGCTGATCGCCTCGGGCGTGCACGAGTAGCCGAAGAGGCCGAGCTTCTCGCAGCGCTCGCGGTGCGCGAGCTCCGCCGCGCGGCGATCCTCGGGCGAGAGCGACGGGACCGGCAGGGGCTCGGGCGCGCGGCGCGTTCGCCGCGCCGAGCCGCTCCCGGCGGCGACGCGCGCGGGCTCGACCGGCTCGAGCAGCGCCGCATCCTCCTCGTCCTGCGCGGCGTCGAAGGCGTCGTCCGAGGCGGTCGCTTCGAGGTCGTCGGCGTCATCGAGCTCCGCTTCGAGCTCGTCCTGCGTCGGGTCGCCGAGCTCGCTCGGCGTGTCGAGGGCGACGTCACCGGGCGGTGGCGGCGGGAGATCGTCGCGGCGCGCTGCGGGCGTCGGCGCGTCTTCCGCGTCCCGCGCAGCGGGCGCGGCGCCGAGCGCGCGCTCGATCTCGTCGGGCGGTACGCGCACCACCGCGCGCTTGCGCTCGGTCACGATCGTCGCGTCGGGCGGCACCTGCGAGGGATCGCTCACGATCCCCTCCTGTCCGTCGGCCGTGCGGTAGAGGACGGCCTCGGCGCGCACCGCGGTCGGCGCCACGAGGGCCGAGGCCAGGACGAGCAGCAGCGCGAGACGCAGGTTCCGGCTCATGGGGGTTCCATCGACCGGCCCGGGGATTTCATTGAGGGCCCGCCGGGGGGCCGGGGTAGGCTGGGGCCGAGCCCCATCCTCGGGGCGTCCCGGAGCCCCGATGCAGCTCGGCGCGGTCGTGCGAACCATGGGGCCGGCCTCGACCCGCGAGACGGTGCTCGGCTGCGCCCGGGCGGGCGAGGCCGCGGGCCTCGACGACCTCTTCGTGGTGGACCACGTGGCGATCCCGCCGGACGACGCCGAGGGCTCCGGCGGGCGCTACCTCGACCCGCTCGCGACCCTCGGCGTGCTCGCGGGCGCGACGGCGCGCATCGGCCTCGGCACCGCGGTGTTGATCCTTCCCTACCGCCCCGCGCTCCCGACCGCGAAGCAGATCGCCACCTTGCAGGAGCTCTCCGGCGGGCGGCTGCGGCTCGGCGTCGGCGTCGGCTGGATGGCGGCCGAGTTCCGCGCGCTCGGCGTCGATCGCGCACGCCGTGGCGCGATCGCGGACGAGACGCTCGCCTTCCTGCGCCGCTGCTTCGACGGCGCCGGGCCCGACGACGTGGTCGAGGCGAACGGCCAGCCGTTCCTCTTTCGCCCGCGCCCGAAGGCGCCGCCGATCTACGTCGGCGGCGCGGGCCCCCACGCGCTCGCGCGCGCCGTGCGCTTCGGCGACGGCTGGATGCCCATGGCCGCGAGCGTCGAGAAGCTGCGCGAGCCCGTCGCCGCGCTGCAGCGCCTCGCGGCCGAAGCGGGCCGGAAGCCGCTCGAAGTGGTCGCGATGGGCCGGCTTCCGCTCGACGACGCGCCGCGCGCGCGCGACGAGCTCGCGTCGCTCGCCGCCCTCGGCGTCACGCGCTTCGTGCACGCCGATCGCTACGACGACGAGCGCGGCTTCGCGCGCTGCGCCGAAGGGCTCGTAGCGCTGCGATAGTGTCGGGCGAAGGAGGCACCCCCATGAAAGCGATGGTCGTCACTGCGCCGAAGGCGCCGCTGCGCGCCGAAGATCGTCCCGTTCCGACGCCGGGTCGGGGGCAGGTCCGGATTCGCGTACACGCCTGCGGCGTCTGCCACAGCGATCTCTTCGTGACCGACGGGCTCTGGCCCGGGCTCGCGCTGCCGCGCATCCCCGGCCACGAGATCGCGGGCGTGATCGACGCCGTCGGAGAAGACGTGACGCGCTTCGCGCCGGGCGACCGCGTCGGCGTCGGCTGGCACGGCGGCCACGACGGCACCTGCGGCGCATGCCTGCGCGGCCAGATGATGTTCTGCGAACACCACCAGGTGACGGGCATCGACTTCGACGGCGGCTACGCCGAGCAGCTCGTCGTCCCGGCCGTAGCGGCCGCGCGGATCCCGGAGGGCCTCGGCTTCGCCGACGCCGCGCCGCTGCTCTGTGCCGGCGTCACGACCTTCAACGCGCTCCGCCACACCGGCGCGGGCCCGGGCGACCTCGTCGCGGTGCACGGCCTCGGCGGTCTCGGCCACCTCGGCGTGCAGTACGCACGGGCGATGGGCTTCGAGGTGGTCGCGATCGCGCGCGGCGCCGAGAAGGAGCCGTTCGCGAAGGAGCTCGGCGCAGAGCGCTACCTCGACAGCGAGCGCGTCGACGCGGCCCAGGAGCTCGCGAAGCGCGGCGGCGCGCGGGTGATCCTCGCGACCGCGCCCGCGGCCGACGCGATCTCGAAGCTCGCGCCCGGGCTCGGCGTCGACGGCTGCCTCATGATCGTCGCGGCGCCCTTCGAGCCGCTCGCGGTGAGCGCCTTCGATCTGATCGGTCGCAACGCGCGGGTGCAGGGCTGGTCGAGCGGCACCGCGAGCGACTCGGAGGATGCGATGGCCTTCGCCGCCGCGAACGGCGTGCGCGCGCGCATCGAGCGCTACCCGCTCGCCGACGCGACCGCGGCGGTCGCGCGCATGACGAGCGGGAAGGCGCGCTTCCGCGTGGTGCTCGAGCCGGGCGCTGGCGCGGCCTGAGCGGCCGCCGCGTTCCCGCCGTCGGCTCGCCGCGCAGCGCGGATCGACGCCGCCACATTTCGCGGGCTTCGGCGCGGACGGATGCCAGAATCGAAGCCATGGCCCACCTCCGGGCCGGAACCGAGGAGACACGATGACGACGACGACGATGCGACGAGGTCTGCGTGCGGGATTCGTGGTCGCGGTGTTCACTACCGGTTACGTCTGCGGGACGACCTTCCAGCAGCCGGCCCAGGCGCAGGTGGGCGAGATGGGCACCGACATGATGAAGAAGGCCGCCGAGGGCGGCGGCCCCCTCGGTCAGGCGGCGGAGCTCGGCACCACGATCAGCTCGATGGAGGAGAGCGTGAGCAACCTCCAGAAGAACATCGAGGTCCTGAACAAGATCAAGGCGGCGCTCGGCGGATAGCCCCGGGCGCAACGTCTGGTTCGGCCGCGAGATCGGTGCGAAGCTCACCGTGGAGAGTCCATGAGCTTCGGACGAGATCTCGTTGCCGTCGATGCGAAGCCGATCTCGGCGCGCGGCGCGGCGCGCCCCGCCGCGGAGACGATCGTTTCGCTCCGAACGAGTCGCGAAGTCGGCCTGGCTCTCGCAGAAGCGGGAGCCAGGCTGCAGCGCGACGGTCCGAACGAAGTCCCAGAGAAACGCCCCCACTCCCTTCGCCGCTTCGCCGGGAAGTTCTGGAGCCTCTCGGCGTGGATGCTCGAGCTCATCGCCGCGCAGTCCTGGGTGCTCCACAAGTGGGCCGATCTCTCCGTGGCGCTCGCGCTCCTCGTCGTGAACGCCGTCCTCAGCTTCCTGCAGGAGCAGCGCGCGTCGGCCGCCGTCGCTGCGCTGCGCCACCGGCTGCAGGTGACGGCCCGGGTGCTCCGCGAGGGCGCCTGGCAGGCGATCCCGGCGCGCGAGCTCGTCGTCGGCGACATCGTTCGCGTGCGTGGCGGCGACTTCGTTCCCGCCGACGTCCAGCTCTTCGAAGGCACGTTGCAGGTGGACCAGTCCGCGCTCACGGGCGAGTCACGGGAGCTCGCCAGAGGCACCGATGAGCCCATCCACTCTGGCTCGATCGTGCGCCACGGCGAGGCGAACGGGGTCGTGATCGCGACCGGGACCCGGACCTTCTTCGGCCGGACGACCGAGCTCGTCGAGAGCGCTGGCCCGAAGCTCCACGTCGAAGAGGTCGTCACGCGCGTCGTCAAGTGGCTGTTCCTGATCGTGGGCGTGCTGGTGTCGGTCGCCGTGGTCGGCGCGCTCGTCGCGGGCCTGGGGCTCGGCGAGATCCTGCCGCTGTCGCTGGTGCTGCTGATGAGCGCGGTGCCGGTCGCGCTGCCGGTGATGTTCACCGTGAGCATGGCGGTGGGCTCGATCGAGCTCGGACGTCGGGGCGTCTTGATCACGCGCCTCAGCGCGGCGGAGGACGCGGCCAACATGGACGTCCTGTGCGCCGACAAGACGGGTACGCTGACGAGGAACCAGCTCTCGCTCACGGGCGCCGTGCCGCAACCGGGCTTCACGGAGGACGACGTCGTTCGTGACGGCGCGCTGGCCTCGAACGAAGCGAACCAGGATCCGATCGATCTCGCGTTCCTGCGCGCGGCCCGGGAGCGCGGCCTGCTCGAGGGCGGGGCGACGGTCCGGTCGTTCACGCCGTTCTCGCCGGCGACGCGCCGGACCGAAGCGGTGATCGAGATCGGCGGACGTGGCTCGCGCCTCATGAAGGGGGCGCTGCGCACGATCGCGGAGCAGGCCGGTCTCGCGCCCGCCGCGATCGACGCGCTCGAGGCGCGCGCGGACCAGGAAGCGCAGAAGGGCTTCCGCGCCCTTGCCGTCGCGCGCGCGGACGGAGACGGGCCGCCGCGGCTGGTCGGCATCGCGCTCCTCTACGACGCGCCCCGCCCCGACTCGCGCCAGCTGATCGACGAGCTCCGCTCGCTCGGCGTCCGCGTCAAGATGCTGACGGGCGACTCGCTTCCGGTGGCCCGCGAGATCGCGCACGAGCTCGGCCTGGGCGAGATCGTGCGCGCGCCCGAGCTGCGATCGGCCCGGGATCCGGATGGCGCACGGGCCGCCGGAGCGATCCGCGATGCGGACGGGTTCGCCGAGGTCTTCCCGGAGGACAAATACCTCGTCGTGAAGAGCTTGCAGGCGATGGGCCACGTCGTGGGCATGACCGGCGACGGTGTCAACGATGCCCCCGCGCTCCGGCAGGCGGAAGTCGGGATCGCGGTGAGCGGCGCCACGGACGTCGCCAAGGGGGCCGCGAGCGTCGTGCTGACCAGCGAGGGCCTCACGAGCCTCGTCGAGCTCGTCCGGACCGGGCGGGCGATCTACCAGCGCGTCCTCACCTGGATCCTCAACAAGGTGAGTCGCACCATCCTGAAGGCCGGCTTCGTCGTGATCGCGTTCCTCGTCACCGGCAAGTTCGTGATCTCGGCGCTCGGGATGGTGCTCCTCGTCTTCATGACCGACTTCGTGAAGATCGCGCTCTCGACCGACCACGTCCGACCGTCGAAGCAACCGGAGAGCTGGAACATCGGCCCCCTCGTGCGGGTCGCCGTCGTGCTCGGTCTCCTCATGCTCGTCGAGGCATTGGGCCTGCTCGCCATCGCCTGGAGCCGCTTCGACCTCGGCAGCGGCGATGGCCGCCTGGAGACGTTCTCGTTCCAGACGCTGCTCTTCTTCGCGCTCTTCTCCATCCTGTCGATCCGCGAGCGCCGTGCGTTCTGGTCGTCCCGTCCGAGCGCCGTGCTCGCGGTTGCGCTCGCCGCCGACGCGTGCGTGGGAGTGCTGATCGGCGTGCACGGGCTGGCCGAGCTCCGACCGCTGCCGCTGGCGCAGACGGCGCTGATCGTCGGCTACGCCGCGGTGTGCTTCCTGGCCGTGAACGACTTCGTCAAGTCGAGGCTCATCGCGCACGCGGCGCCGGTGCGACGCACGGCGTGAGCCGGACCGGCGGACCTCGACCGTCGCTACGCACGCCGCGCCGGATCACGGCACGCACTGCTCCTTGATCGTCGCGGTGGGCGGCGTGAGGAGGGCGCGCCGCAGGATCGCGAGATCCGACGCCGAGCAGCCGGCCGAGCCGCCGACGTCGCAGCGGTAGGGCTTCGTCATCGTCGCGGTCGGCGGCGCGAGCAGCGAGCGCTGCAGCATGGCGGCGTCACCGGTCGTCACGCGGCCGTCGTCGTTCACGTCGCCACACTCGCAGGCGTCGCCGCGGCCGTTCGCCGGCGAGCCGGCGCCGAGGCCGCCGCGGTCGAGCTGGTCCGCGTTGGTGAAGGTCGGGCAGTTGTCGCAGGCGTCGCCCTTGCCGTCGCCGTCGCTGTCGAAGTTCTGCGGGTCCGCGACGTTCGGGCAGGTATCGATCGCGTCGATCAGGCCGTCGCGGTCGGCGTCGGGCAGGCTGACCGGCGGCGGGAGCGCC
>Ga0209706_10000047_pt1 | contig 55048 bp, 48 predicted proteins | sample PPLLaktember2015_6_FD_187263 | JGI IMG/M metagenome (GOLD analysis project Ga0209706, IMG submission 187263) | Freshwater sediment microbial communities from Prairie Pothole Lake near Jamestown, North Dakota, USA - PPLs Lake P8 Core (1) Depth... | ecosystem: Environmental > Aquatic > Freshwater...
GGACATTCTGGGACAACCTATGGACCTTCGGCCCACCAGCGAAGGACTACCGCTGGTGCTGCAAGACATGCAAGCTCGGGCCCGCGACGAGGCTCATCCAGAAGAACTTCCCCAAGGGTGTGCTGTCATTCATAGGGCAGAGGGCCTACGAGTCCGAGCAGAGGGCCAGGAAGGGGAGGGTCTGGAGAAATCCGTGGACCCCGAACCAGCTGGCCGCCTCACCGATACAGAAGTGGACTGCCATGCATGTGTGGCTGTACCTCTTCTCAAAGAAGGCGGATGTCAACCCGCTATACTCGCGCGGGATCGAGAGGATAGGGTGCTTCATGTGCCCAGCAACGGACCTCGGCGAGCTCAGAAGAGTCAAGGATATCAGTAAGGAGTACGCTGAGTGGACCGCGTTCCTCTCCCAGTACGCAGAGAAGAAAGGAAAGCCGAAGGCTTGGCGCGACTACGACCTCTGGAGATGGAGACGGATACCGGACTCGGTGTCGGGCGAGCTGGGAGGAGTACAGACCGATGAGGGGCCTAAGACCTCGACCGTTCGAGATGACGCGGCTCTGGAGCTCAATACGACCACGGGATACAATCCCTGCGTCGAGGGGGTCAGCTCGGAGGGCGTGTTCACGAGGCCACTCGACATGGAACGCGTCGCCAATCTGCTGAACATCTCTGGCCCGGTGACCAGGTCACCCGATGGGAAGATAGCGGAGTGCCCGGGGATCACGGTATTCTCCGAGGGCCCGGTCATGATAAGAGGAAGGACCGAGGAGCAGGTGAAGAAGAGGACTGCCACGCTGAGGGAGATAGTGCTCCGCGCAATGGGATGTGCCGGGTGCGGCATATGCGTGGCGAGATGCAAGAATGGCGCGATGAGGCTCGAAGGCAGGGTGGTCATCGACGTGAACATCTGCACCCACTGTGGCAAGTGCCTTGGCCCTTGTCCGGTGGTGGCATTCAGGGACGACGAACTCGATATCTAGACGAGTATGGCCCTGAGAGCAGCGGATACGTCTGATGTCCTCGCACCCCATGGCACCACGGCGATCTGACCTTCGAGGGAGAACCCCTCCTTGACCCTGCAACACTTCACAAGGACTGGGCCTGAGATGCCACGCGCCTTCGCAAGATCCTTCGGACACATGTTCAGCAGCTTCGGTTCGCGCCCGTACACCGCCTTGAATATCCTCGCGGACAGGGAACAACCGATGAGTGTGACCTCGTTGAGCTGGTCCTCGGAAAGGTCTCTGGTCTCGTCCAGGTAGTGGGTGCGAAGGGTGGATTCCAGGCCTGACGCTCGGCACGGGAACATGACTGCCCCCGTGGTCACGGCGCCTGCAATCTCGTTCAGGTCCGCTTCGATGACCGAGTACGATACGCAGACATCCTGGAGGTCAGATTCCAGAACCGAATCGACCATGCCGACCAGTTTCGACGGGGATGGAGGGACGACATCGAATATGGTGAGTGTCTTAGGCGCCTCGGCCACGAAGAAGGATATGTGCTCGGAGCGACCTCTGACGACCACGCACTTGGTATCCATCTTCCGCTGGAGCGCGCCCATCACGCTGGCCGACAGCACCTCCAACGACGGGTCATCCACGAACGAGGTATCCCTCGGTAGCGAGAGCACCCGCACAGACTTGATGTCTTTGAGCACGGAGTTCGCTTCGGTCTTCTCGACCTCGGCGACGGCCCACGCTTCACGGGAGTTGAAGACGTAGAATCTCGTCCGTATGTACGCCCTCTTGCCGGACAGGAATTCCCTGATGTTGTCCTCAGTGAGTTCGAAGTCGACGCTTCTGACGCTCACTTCCTTGCAGTGGCTGGGAAACATCCTCTACCGTCCAGGATTATCAGGTCCTTGGTATTATATGGATTCCTAGCCCCGAAAAAGAGCGTAGGCGTGATTACTATTACAGCGCGATGACATTCCGGGTCTGGTGACCGTGAACGGCCAAGCGTTCCCTGAACTGACCACCGAGAGGCTCGAACTGTGCGAGATAACGCGCGAGCACGCAGAGTGGTACCTCGGACATTTCTCAATACCAGAGATAGTCATCGGCCAGGGTTTCCCACCGCCAAAAGACCTTGAAGCAGCTAGAGAGGAGCTCGAGCAGTATATCGTGGGGCTCTTCGAGAAAGGCCTTGGCTACAGATGGGGCGTCCGGCTCAAAGGGCAGAAGGACATCATCGGCAGCCTGGGGTTCTACTCATGGGACACGGACAACGACAGAGCGAAGATGGGATACGACCTGAGGCCAGCCCATTGGGGGAAGGGATTGATGAAAGAGGCGCTCGACAGGGTCGTCAGGTTCGGGTTCGAGGACATGAATCTCAACAGGATCGAGGTGACGATCATGGAGACCAACCATCGGTCCATCTCGACCGCCATCAGGCTGGGGTTCGTCAGGGAGGGAATCCTGAGGCAGTTCAGCAAGTCCGATGGAAAGTACTTGGATGAGCACATATTTTCGATGCTCCGGAGGGATTGGCTCGCGGACCAGGAAGAGGCCGGCCGTGTCTGAAATCCCGCGAGTTGGACGGTTCTTGTCCCATCCTGGATACACGTCCGCAGGTTGAGTCCGAGGCGTCACAACAAGCTTCTTTAACCCTCCTCGGAATATCCGACAGGTCGTCAGATGAAGGGATACCTTGTCCTCGAGGACGGGACTGTTTTTCAGGGTATGCCCTTCGGCTTTGCTAAAGATGTCGTCGGCGAGGTTGTATTCTCCACCGGTATGACCGGCTACCAGGAGTCGCTCACGGACCCCTCTTACTGCGGCCAGATACTCGTATCCGCATACCCACTCATCGGCAACTACGGCGTGAATGGGACCGATTCCCAATCAGATAAGGTGCAGGTACGGGGCTACGCCGTGAGGGATGCGTGCGACCTCCCGAGCCACCGGGACTCGAACCAGACAATCCACGACTTCCTGTCGGCCGACTGCGTGCCCGGCATCCACGGGATAGACACCAGGGAGCTCATCCGGAAGATCCGCAACTCGGGGACCATGATGGGCGGCATCACCTCGGGAGATCCGAAGGTGATGGTGGAGAAGATCAGAGCGTCCAGACACCCCGAGCTGTCCAACCTCGTCTCGATGGTGAGCACGAAGGAACCACTCATGTTCGATAGGCCGGGGGCGAAGAGGGTCGTGGTCCTCGACTGCGGCGTCAAGGAGAACATCATGCTCGAGCTCCGCTCCCGGTTCGAGGTCATCCAGGTGCCCTACGACACGACCCCAGAGAAGGTCAGGGAACTTGGCCCAGACGGCATATTCATCACCAATGGCCCCGGGAACCCGGCCCACGCAGAGATGATGTCCAAGACGGTTGCCACACTCGCGAAGCTCAAGGATGAGTACCCGATGATGGGCATCTGCCTTGGCAACCAACTCCTTGCACTCATGCTCGGCGCTAAGACTTACAAGCTCAAGTTCGGCCACAGAGGCATCAACCAGCCTGTCAAGTTCGAAGACAGGGTCCTGATCACTTCACAGAACCACGGCTTCGCGGTGGACCGCGACTCCGCCGAGGACGCTGGGCTGGAAGTCACCTTCACGAACCTCAATGACGGGACTGTGGAGGGTATCAGGCACAAAGAACTGCCCATATTCTCCGTCCAGTTCCACCCCGAGGCGCACGCGGGTCCACTGGATGCGAACTTCCTGTTCGACCGGTTCAAGGACATGCTGGAGGACGACTGATGCCCAAGAGAGAGGACCTCAAGAGGATCATGGTCATAGGCTCTGGGCCCATAGTCATCGGACAGGCTGCCGAGTTCGACTTCTCGGGATCCCAAGCATGCAAGTCCCTCAGAGAGGAGGGATACACGACCATACTCGTGAACTCCAATCCCGCGACCATCCAGACCGACCTCGAGATGGCGGATATCGTGTATGTGGAGCCTCTCGACCTCGCGACAATAGTCAAGATAATCGAGAAGGAGAAGGTCCAAGGGATCATGTCCGGCATGGGCGGACAGACAGCTCTGAACCTATGCTCCGAGCTGGCCGAGACAGGCACGCTCGAGAGGCTGGGAGTGGAACTGCTCGGAAGCCAGCCCAGAGCCATCGCGCTCTCAGAGGACCGAGAGCTCTTCAGGAAGACCATGCTCGACCTCAACGAGGCGATACCGAGGAGCAAGACAGTCAAGAGCATTGAGGAAGCGAAGGCTGCTGTTCCGGGGATCGGAGGATATCCCGTCCTCGTCCGACCCGCATTCACTCTAGGCGGGACCGGGGGAGGGATCGCCAACGACGAGCGCGAGCTGGAGGACATCACCGGACGTGGCCTGATCTACTCACGAATAAAGCAGGTGCTCATCGAGGAAAGCGTCATCGGGTGGAAGGAGTTCGAGTACGAGGTCGTGCGGGACAAGCATGACAACTGCATCATCGTGTGCAACATGGAGAACCTCGACCCGATGGGTATCCACACCGGCGAGAGCATTGTTGTGGCCCCCGCGCAGACCCTGAGCGACAGGGATCACCAAAGGCTCCGCTCCGCCTCGCTGAAGATCATACGCGCACTGGGCATCGAGGGTGGGGCGAACGTGCAGTTCGCGGTTCACCCAAGCTCCGAGGAGTATCGTGTCATAGAGGTCAACCCGCGCGTTTCCAGGAGTTCCGCCCTCGCATCCAAAGCGACGGGATACCCGATTGCCCGTGTGGCTGCGAAGATAGCTATTGGCAAGACGCTCGACGAGATACCAAATGCCATCACGAAGAAGACATGCGCGGCGTTCGAGCCCGCGATTGACTATGTCGTCATGAAGATCCCCAGATGGCCCTTCGACAAGTTCCGCACTGTGGACAGAACCTTGGGCACCCAGATGAAGAGCACGGGGGAGGTCATGGCAATAGGCAGGAGCGTCGAGGAGGCACTCCTGAAGGCTGTGAGGTCGCTTGAGGTGGACAGGCTCGGGCTCGAGGCGGAGAAATGGACGGACGACGAGCTTGAGAAAGAGCTGTCCAGAGCGACCGATGTGCGGTTGTACGCGATCGCAGAGGCTATCAGGCGCGGGGTCAGCCATGAGAGGATATGCCAGCTTACGTCATGGGACAAGTTCTTCGTTCACAAGATAGCGAATATCGTGCGCATGGAGATGGACCTGCAGAAGGGGGGCCTCAAACCCGCCACCATGGCCAAGGCCAAGAGGATGGGCTTCAGCGACGAGTACATCTCACTGTTGACAGGCTTGCCAGAACCCTCTGTCAGGGACCTCCGGAAGGATCCTGACTCGAAGGTCACCTACAAGATGGTCGACACATGCGCCGCCGAGTTCGAAGCTGAAACACCCTACTTCTACTCGACATTCGAGGGAGAGTGCGAGGCACGGCCATCCACCAACAAGACCATACTGATCGTCGGCAGCGGCCCGATAAGAATAGGACAGGGCATCGAGTTCGACTATTGCTGCGTGCACGGGGCGCTCGCAATCAAAGAGGAAGGTATCGATGCGGTCATCATAAACAACAACCCAGAGACCGTGTCGACAGACTTCGACATCTCGACGAGGCTGTATTTCGAGCCCATCACCGTCGAGGACGTAATGAATGTGATCGAGAAGGAGGACGCTGACGGCGTGGTCCTCCAGTTCGGCGGCCAGACAGCCATCAACCTGGCCCTCCCGCTCCAGAGACTGCTCAAAGGCAAGAAGACACGGATACTCGGCACACCTCCAGATTCGATAGACCTCGCAGAGGACAGGAAGAAGTTCTCCAAACTCATGAACGAACTAGGCGTACCACAACCTAAGTCCGGCACCGGGCTCTCATTCATGGAGGTCAGGAGCCTCGCGGAGGAGATAGGGTATCCAGTACTCATCCGGCCGAGCTATGTCCTCGGCGGCAGAGCGATGGAGATCGTGTACAACGAAGGCGAGCTCGAGACATACATGCGGAGCGCCGCGAAGGTCTCGAAGAGACATCCGATACTTGTCGACAAGTACCTGACGAACGCCGTGGAGATCGATGTCGACGCAGTGTGTGATGGGACGGATGTTTTCATAGGGGGCATCCTCGAGCACATCGAGGAGGCGGGAGTGCACTCGGGTGACGCCACAATGGTGCTCCCGCCCGTCACGCTCACGCCAGCCACGATGGACGAGATCAGGGAGACAACCAGGAAGGTCGCCCTCGCACTGAAGACCATCGGCCTGATGAACCTGCAGTTGGCCCTCAAGGAGGGCAAGATATACATGCTGGAAGCGAACCCGAGGGCGAGCAGGACCGTGCCAATCATATCGAAGGCTACGGGCGTGCCGCTCGCGAAGGTCGCCATGAAGGTCATGATGGGCAAGACGTTGAACGAACTGGGCCTGAAAGGCGAGACATCGATCGATCATTTCGCCGTCAAGGCCTCGGTGTTCCCATTCCTGAAACTGGTCGGCGTGGACAGCATCCTCGGACCGGAGATGAAGTCCACGGGAGAGGTCATGGGCATAGACCGCGAATATCCAGCGGCAGTCTGGAAGGCGCTGACCGCCGCGGGTCAGAAGTTACCCAAGGCGGGCAACGTGTATGTGAGTGTCGCGGACCAGGACAAAGAGGTCGCCTCAAAGCTCTCCGCACGGCTCGCGAGGATGGGTTTCGGGATCTACGCGACGAAAGGCACCGCGTCCGCGATCAAGGACATCGGAGTCGATGTAACCACTGTGTATAGGATCTCCGACCAGATCGGGCCAGATGCGATTGCTGTCATGAGGAAGGGACTCGTCAACATGGTGGTCAACACGCCGACCGAGGCATCTGGCGCCAGACGCGATGGGTACATGATGAGACGCTTGGCTGTCGAGCTCGAAATACCCATGTTCACCACGATCGAGGGCGCGAGCGCCGCCGTGATGGCCATGGAATATGCGGCGAAGAACGACACCTCGGTGAACGACCTCGCATCCTTCCACGGGCGACAGAATGGCCGCACCTAGTGGATATGTGAATCACGAAGCACACATCGTGTCGCTGCGCGTCAGCTCAGTTCTTCTTGAGCAGCTTGTATGCGACTTCCGCGCCCTTCCGGCCGGAAAGGAGCATCGAACCGAACGTGGGGCCCATCCTGGGGAGGCCAAATGTCGTAGACACGGACATGCCGACCACGATGAGTCCTGGATGTGCCAGACCGCTGCGCTCCACGACCGCGTCCTCGCTCTTCTCTATCCACATGGCTCCGAAGCCAGGGGTCTTGATCAGCCCGCGGTCTTCCAGCTTCTTGACTACCACCGCGTCGTGTCCAGTGGCATCGATCACTAACTTCGACTCGAATGCAATCGGGTCGACGCAATTGATGGCCTTTGGGAGCATCGACACTGGTGTCCAGTTCACCACAGCGCCGCTCACGCGGTTCTTCTCCCTCAGGACGACATCGTCGAACGAGCACATGTTGATGACTCCCGCGCCAGACTCGCATGCGGCAGCGATGAGCTTCGAGCAGGCCAATGGCCCAGGCGTGACGTACAGCCCCTTCTCGAACTTCTCGTACTTGATATCGAGCTCGTCGAGGATCTTGTGGGCCGGCGCCCTGATGGTGATGGTGTTCATCAGGAAGCCGCCAAGCCAGAAACCGCCGCCGAGGTAGTTGTTCCGCTCTATGATGAGGACCTTGACGCCCTTCAGAGAGAGGTCGCGTGCAGCTATCAGTCCGCTCGGCCCGCCGCCGACGATGATCACATCGGTGTCCGCGAACTTCTCCATGTCCTTCGTGAACCCGGCGATTATTGCCCGTGTAACGGCCTTCTCGGATGACTTCTCGAATATCGCCATTCTATCTCACCAGTATCTGGATGGTGGTCATGCCTAGTGTGGAATATAAGGGTTGTTGATTCACATAATTCTGTCAAAACCGGTTGGTGGCCCGTCAGGACCGCCCTGCCGTATGACTCATCCCATTCCGCTCTGGCCGTGCGCCTCTCGCAGGGTCGTAGATGACCATCATCACGACATGCTGGGACGCGTAGGGACTGAACAATACTGCACCCGTTCGAACTGAGATGCGGCAGGTTGTCCCGCATCGGCCAGGATAGCGCGGACGGAGTCACCGCCCGACGACTTGACAGAACGGGTAAGGGACAAGGAATATCCCGACGCGGGGCATTTGTGCAAGACAGGAGCGGAGCTAGACCCCACTCTATGCCCCGCAACTGAGAACCTGGCTCCGCTCCCCACTAGCCTTGAGAGGTGAGGAGATGGCGATAGACCCGATATGCAAGATGGAAGTCGACCCCAAGACGGCGAAGTGGAAGTCTACACACAAGGGAAAGGAATACTTCTTCTGTGCCCCTGGGTGCAAGTCTGCCTTTGACAAGAACCCTGACAAGTACGTGAAGTAGGAACCCAGAACCTGGCCGCCCCGCACTGACCAGGCTCTGCAAACAGGCCTAAGCCGACTTCTTCAACTTGTCGTACTTCTCTCTGTACAGCTTCGCGCACACGTTGCAGCAAAGGTAGTGATACTTGCCGTCGATCTTCAGCTTCACGCCCTCGTCGTGGATGAGGTGGCCGCAGTAGTAACACCTGATAAGCAGGCCCGCCTCGTCCGTGAGAGCAGCCCGCTGGACCTCCTTGGGCGCCTTGAGCACCATGGAAGTCGTGATGCCCCGTATCTCGGGTATCTTGGACAGGGATTCGATGAACCGCTTGTACTTGATCTGGTTGTAATAAGACACCATGAGCATGAGCTGCGAGTCCGAGAGGACGAAGAGTTGTCTCACCATCTCCTCATCGACGAGCTTCGAGTAGACCGTCTCCACGTCCGAGGGCTTGACAACCACAGATATGACGACGGAGACCTGGCCCAACATGTCCGCATCCAGGACTGTCGAGTAACCCTTGATCAGGCCCATGTCCGTCATGGCCTGCACCCTGGCGCTCACGGTAGGGGTGCTCACGCCAATGCGGGATGATATGTCCCTGAACGACGCCCGGCCATCGGTCTGCAGCTCCCTCAGGATCTTCCTGTCGACGTCGTCTAGATTGTGACCCATGATAACAGTGTTGACTTGGTACCTATTATCGTTATCGCTTGAAAGGTACGGTGGGTCCCGTGAGGGACGTTCGTTAAGGCCTCACGGCGTCCAAGGGAATTTCCGCCTTCAGCTCGTCGCCAGGGGAGCGCACTGAAGGCATCCCCCTGGTCAGAACTACATAGAGCCCTCCCACGACGAGGGCTCCGCCCAGTATGATCCATGCGCTGGGCACCTCTCCAGGCAGCAGGAGATATGCGAGCAGCGAGGCACCCACCGGTTCCCCGAGCACGCTTGTGGACACGATGTGCGCCGGGACCTTCTTCAAGGCGTAGTTGAACATCGTGTGGCCGAATATGGTCGGGACGATGGCCAACAACAGGAACAGGGTCAGCTCCCTCCCATCCGTCACCAAGTAATCGTCCCCCGCCGCCACGGCGGACACGAGCAGTATGAGCGCGGATATCCCGTACACGGAGAACACATAGGGCGTGAGCGGCATCGTACGGCGCGCGATTCTGCCAGACAGGAAGTATATACCGGCGCAGAGGCCGCCTACGAATGCTAGCAGGTCGCCCAGGAGTGAACTGCCGCCCGCAACGTAGTCGTTCAGCGAGATGACGCAAACGCCTGTGAATGCGATCACGATGCCGACGGCGGCGACCTTCCGGACATGTTCCTTCATGATGAAATGCGAGACCGAGGCGACGAAGATCGGGTGCGACGTGACCAGTATGACGGATGTCGAGACCAGGGTGAGACTGAGTGAGACGATCCAAAGGCCAAAATGGAACGAAAGGGCCACCCCGCTGAGGAGGATGATGGACCACTCATCCCTTCGGAACGAGAGTATGGTCCTGTGACCGCCGGTGTATATGAGGACTGGAAGCAAGATGAGGCACGTCAGCCCCAGCCTATAGGACGCGAGTACGAAGGGGGGACTCTCGCTCCACTTGATGAATATGGATGCGAAGGAGATGGAGACCATCGCCACCCCGATCGCGAGATAGGCTCTCGCGTGCTCCCCCTCCAGACGCATCGGATCACCGCGACCCCAGGCTCGTGGCTCAGTAGATCGTCACGCCTTTGACGCCCTTGGACTGCCGGATCAGGGGGATCAAGTCTGACGGGACCTGGCACTCAGTCACGATGAACAGCTTCGGCTCCTCGGAGGTCATGGGGTCATCCACGATGGCTTGCCGGATGCTGATCTGCGACCTCGACAGGATGTCTGCCACGGACGCTATGATGCCTGGTTCGTGGGCGTCCGTCGGCACTATCTCTATCGCACTCCAGCCCATGGCCGAGGCGGCGTTCTTCAGGTGGTTCGTCGGCTGCAGCTGCGAGAAGAACTTCAGGAGCGTAGGGTCGCCCTTGATTGTCTCCAGCGTCGACTTGACCACCCTTCTGTCTACACCCGCCGCCCTCGCGAGCGATGAGTCCGCAATCCTCACGTCGCCGCAGAAGACGTGGTCCCTATCGATTCTCAAGCCGTACCTCAAGAGATATCTGGCGACCTTCGCCTGTGAAGGATATTTCTCGAAGTAGTTCGCTATCTTGTCCCACATAGGAATCGATGACTACATGTGTACAACAATACATTAATATTGCGACATAATGTACGCCTTCGCACTGCCAAAGAGTAGCAAGGGACTTATACGTCCAGCACAATGGCGATGGCATTGACACATCGTAGCACGGCAAGACATTGGTGATTTGATGACGGGCAAGACGATTCGGATGAGACGGATCTTCGATCAGGGGACTGGCAAGACCGTCATTGTGCCCATGGACCACGGGATATCCCTCGGTCCAGTCAAGGGCATAGAGGACATACGGAGCACTGTGGACAAGCTCGCCGAAGGCGGAGCCTCGGCAATCGTCATTCACAAAGGACTCGTCCCGTTTGCAGGCCCGTCCGTAGGATCGAGACTGGGACTCATAGTCCACATATCGGCTAGTACTTCGATGTCATCCGACCCGAACCTGAAGGTCCTGGTGGCGCGGGCGGACGATGCAGCGGCTCTCGGCGCCGACGCCGTGTCCATACACTGTAACCTGGGCGGGGACGACGAGGACAGGATGGTAGCCGACTTCGGCTCGGTCGCGGACCGGTGCAGGGAGTTGGGCATGCCCCTCCTGGCCATGTGTTACCCGAGAGGGAAAAACGTCAAGAGCGCGTTCGACGTGGATGCGGTCAAGCACTGCGCGCGACTCTCCGCGGAACTCGGAGCCGATGTCGTGAAGACGAGCTACACGGGTTCCATAGACACTTTCAAGCAGGTCGTGAGGGGGACACCCATACCCGTCGTCATAGCGGGCGGGCCGAAGATGGGCTCCGACGCGGAGCTCCTGACCATGGTGGGCGAGGCGATGACTGCCGGCGCCAAGGGCGTCTCCATAGGCAGGAACGTGTTCCAGCACGCCGATGTCGTGGGGATCACGAAGGCCATCAGAAAGGTGGTCTTCGAAGGTATGCCCCCAGGAGAGGCGTATAGGCGGTGAATGCCCTGATCGACCGCAAGGTGTGGGTCGGGGCCATCCACCAGCCGAGCGGCGAATCGAGGAAGAGGGTCGTGCTCGCCGCCCTTGAGAACGGCTTCGACACGGTTGTCCTGGACAAGAAGGACGAAGCCCTCGCCAAGCTCGGCAGGTTCAGGTCCATCATCCTCGACGGGTCGGACTTCTTCGAGGATGGCCAGAGGATTGGCAAACTCGTCGAAATCAAGAAGAAGGCGGACGAGGTCACTGCCAAGAGGGCCGCCGAGCATTCTCAGAACATCGTCATATCCGCAAGGGACTGGAAGGTCATCCCGCTCGAGAACCTCATTGTCCATTTCCAGGGCACAGGCTCGAAACTGCTCATGCTCGCTAGGACCGCCGAAGAGGCGAAGCTATTCTTCGAGACGATGGAGAGGGGCGCTGACGGGGTCCTGTTCGTCCCCTCGAAGCTCGAGGAGCTGGGCAAGCTCCGCAAGATGCTTGAGGAGGGCGCCCCGAAGCTGGACATGCAGGAGGGGAAGGTGACCGTCCTGAGGCAGCTGGGGCTCGGGGACAGGGTGTGCATAGACACGTGCTCCATACTCAACGTCGGCGAGGGCATGCTTATAGGCAACCAATCCTCGTGCATGTTCCTGATACACTCCGAATCGTTAGAGTCCGAATATGCAGCGTCTCGGCCCTTCAGGGTCAACGCCGGGCCCGTACACGCGTACATACTCATGCCAGACGGCACCACGAGATACCTCTCCGAGCTTCAGGGCGGGGACGAGGCGCTGATCGTGGGCGCGGACGGGCACACAAGGAAGGTCGTGGTCGGGAGGACCAAGGTCGAGAGACGGCCTCTGCTGCTCATCGAGGCGGACGTCGACGGAGAACGCTTCTCCACGATCGTCCAGAACGCCGAGACCATCAGGGTATACTCGAAAGGGAAGGTCGTTTCCGTCTCGAGGCTCAAGCTGGGGGACTCCATCACGCTCAAGATCGAGAGGGCCGGCAGGCATTTCGGTATGCGCGTCGAGGAGACCATCCTGGAGAAGTGAGGGATGACCTACATCGTCGCTTCTCTCGTCGAGAGAAGCATCTCTGGAGTATCTGACTCGTCAAGGAAGGCATTCAGGCAAGGCGCCGACCTAGTGGAGGTCAGGCTCGACCATCTGCGCATCCCCACGTTCAATGCAAAGGCCCTGTCCAAGGTGAGGGAGGCCGTCCGGGGGCCTGCGATAGCAACTCTTCGGTCGTCCGATGAAGGGGGCAGGTCCAGACTCAGAGGCGGCGCCAGGGAGAAGGCTCTGAGGGTCGTCCTCGGAGCGGGCTTTGAGTACGTCGACCTCGAGCTCGGGAAGGACGGCAGGCTGCTGGGAGAACTCAGAAGGAGGGACAGGAAGCCCTCGGTGATCGCATCCTTCCACTTCGGCCGACCAGCGGCCGCGAAGGATGTCGAGAAGGCCCTGACAAGGGCGTGCAAGGCAGGGGACTTCGGCAAAGTTGCCATGCCTTGCGAAGACGCAGGGCAGGCGCTGATGCTCGCATCGCTCGGCCTAAGGCACTCAACGGCAGGCGACAGGTTCGCGCTCATGGGCATGGGGGACCAGGGGCAGCTCACTAGGGTGTGTGCCAGGCAGATGGGGTCATCCATGGTGTACTGCAGCCTCAAAGGGAAGCCCGCCGCACCTGGCCAGCTCGACATCGCATCGCAGTCGTCGCTGGACGACAAGGGCAGGTTCATCCTCGGCCTCCTGGGCCATCCAATCCATCATTCGGTGTCGAAGCCGATGCAGGAGGCCGCACTAAGCAGGGCGGGCCTTGCCGGGATATACCTGAACCTTGACTTGCCCCCCGAAGCGCTCGGCAGGGACACGCTCAAGACATTCCTCAGGCTCGGGTTCTCAGGCCTCAATGTGACTATCCCGCTCAAGCAGAGGGTGCATGCGCTCTGCGACGACCTGGACCCGGAAGCCGTGTCGACAAGAGCAGTCAACACGGTCAGTTTCGAAGGCACTCGCATTCACGGGAAAAACACGGACATCATAGGGTTCATGAAGGCGATTGAACCAAAAACACACATAGGCTCCGACACGGAAGCGCTCGTCATCGGCGCAGGGGGAGCGGCTCGGGCGGCAGCCCTGGGCCTGGCGCGCGCGGGGGCACACGTGACGGTCGCTGCCAGGGACCCGAAGAAGGGGGCGAGGATGGCCAAAGAGATGGGCGTCGAGGCCGTGGCCACCGAGTCACTCAGACGGACCAAGCAAGTGTTCCATGTCGTCGTCAATTGCACCCCCCTCGGCACGGACGGAGTGGGCGGTGTGGCACCCGTGCCCGTCCGCCTGTTTAAGCGCGGGGTCGTGTTCTTCGACATGGTATACAACCCGCCCGTAACCAGATCCATGAGATTCGCGGCCTCCAGGAAGGCGAAGGCGCTCGGCGGACTCGACATGCTCGTGAACCAGGGGGCTGAGTCATTCAGGTCGTGGACGGGCATCGAACCCGACGTGGACGCGATGCGTGCAGCCGCCAGGAGGGCGCTGTCATGATAGGCAAGGCGGCGTGCAGGGGTGCGGCGACCATCGTGAACGCAATACCGACTGGAACAGGCGCTGCGTTCGGCATCACCCTCGAGGCGGATGCCGAGGTGAGACTCCATGACGGACCGTCATTCGTGTACAGTGGGCACGGAGAGGGGGCAGCCTTGGTCGAAGGTTGCGTGAGGGCGGTCCTGGACTGCGCGGGCCTGAAGAAGATGGGCGCTGATGTCACCGTGGAGTCCGACATACCGGTCTCCCGCGGCCTCAAGAGCAGTAGCGCTGTGTCCAATGCGGTGGTGCTGGCTGCGACCAGGGCTGCCGGGACTCTCACCGATGACACCAGGGTGCTCTGGACCGCGATCGATGAATCCCTCAAGGCTGGCGTCACTGTCACAGGCGCGTTCGACGATGCGTCCGCATGCTACTTCGGCGGCGCCGTGGTCACGGACAACCGTGAGAGGCGGATACTAAGCAGAGGCAAAGTCGACCCTTCCCTATCGGTCGTCATCCACGTGCCTGAACGGAGGATAACGAAGGCCTCGGTCAAGACTCTGGATTTCGGACCGGCGAGGCCGATGATAGAGGATGCCATCAGACATGCCATGGCAGGGGAATACGCCAAGGCGATGGAGATCAACTCGAGGGCGTGCTCAGAGGTCCTGGGACTCACGGAGGAGGTCGCAGAGCTGGCCAGGGCAGCCGGAGCTGTCGCCTCGGGGATATCCGGCACCGGTCCGGCGACCGTGATCCTCGCAAAGAGGGAGGACGAGGCGAGGTTGAGGCAGATGCTCGAACGCAAGTTTGATGGGAAGGTCCTCACGGCATCGGTCAACGAGACCCCCGCGCGGGAGGTGGTCCCACGGCTATTCTAGTCAGATCATCTACTGCGAAGGGAACCGTCATCGCGCCTCCGTCCAAGTCGTACACGCACAGGGCGATGGTACTCGGTGCTCTCACATACGGCCCGTTCGTGCTCAAGAGCCCCCTGATGTCCGAAGACACGAAAGCGACTCTCGACGCGCTCCAGACCATGGGAGCGACAGTCCAGACGAGCTCCACCTCCGTCGACATACACTGCGACGACCTCGGTCCGGCAACATCGGTCATCGATGCAAAGAACTCCGGCACGACCATGAGGCTCATGACGGGCATAGCGTCCCTGCTGCCCTCGTCGACGACGCTCACAGGCGATGGGAGCCTCGTGAAGAGACCCATGGCCCCGCTCGTCGACGCGCTCGGCCAGCTGGGTGCGAAGGTCTCGTACCTTGGGCAGACTGGTCGGCCACCCATCAGGGTCACGGGCCCAATCAAGGGACCGAGCACCGAGGTGCAGGGGGGTGTGAGCTCTCAGTTCGTATCGTCACTCCTGATCGCATGCACCCAGAAGGCAGATGACACCCTGGTCCGAATCGGAGGGGAAGTCATATCCCGACCGTACATAGACATCACAATCGACATGCTGCGCAGCTTCGGAGGCGAAGTGAGAGAGGTCGACGGCGGTTTCGCAGTGAAGGGTGGCCAGCGCCTGGAAAGGCCTGAATACATCGTTCCTGGGGACTACTCATCGGCGGCGTTCGTCCTTGCAGCGGGTGCGCTGACATCCGGAGATGTAACTGTCAAGAATCTGGATGCGGAATCCCCACAGGGAGATAAAGCCATCATCCAGCACCTGAAGGATTTCGGGGCGGAGATGAAGGTGTCGTCCGACTCTGTGAGGGTTGCGGGGGGCAGGCTCGAGGGCGTGGAGATAGATGTGATGGATACGCCAGACCTGTTCCCGGTACTCGCGGTCCTGGGAGCCGTGGCAGAAGGAACGACGGTCCTCAAGGGCGGGACCAACCTCCGCCAGAAGGAGAGTGACAGGATAGCCACGACCACGGCGTTCCTGAGGGCGATGGGGGCCCACGTGAGGCCCACAGAGGACGGCTGCCAGATATCAGGCGGCGAGAAGCTTCACGGGGCGGACATTGACACGCAAGGAGACCATAGGATTCTTATGGCCGCAGCCCTTGCTGGACTGGTATCGACCTCGGGCACCACGATCGAGGACGACTCTTCGTACAAGGTCTCCTACCCCGGGTTCCTGAGGGACATGCACCAGCTGGGATGTCGCCTGGAGGTGAGGAGATGAACGAGTTCGGGACCAGATACAGGGTCGGCATATTCGGCTCGAGCCACGGCCCATGCGTTGGCGCGAAGGCGGAGGGCTGCCCCGCCGGGTCGAAGATATCCGAAGCGGTCATCCAGGCAGAGCTGGATAGGCGCTCCCCGGGCAAAGGCGTCCACACCACACCGAGGGCCGAGAGGGACAGGCTCGAGATCATCTCGGGCATCGTAGAGGGAAAGGCGACCGGGGCCACGATAGTCGGTCTCGTGAGGAACAAGGACTTCGATTCATCGGCCTATGACTCATTCCGGAGGGTCCCGAGACCAGGGCATGCGGACTACCCCGCGATGGTCAAGTACAAGGGACACCACGATCACAGAGGAGGCGGACAGTTCTCAGGGCGCATGACGGCCGGCCTCGTCATCGCAGGTGCGATAGCCAGACAGGTGCTGGACAGGCATGGCGTGCGCCTCCTCGCACAGAGCGTCCAGATAGGCTCGGTGCGCATGGAGAAGGACGTCCCGTTCAGCATCGCGGAGAAGGTCGCGAAGGCGAACGCTGTCGGATGCGCCGATAGGGACACGGCTGAACGAATGAAGGATGAGATCGTCAGGGCGCATGAGGACAAGGACTCCGTCGGAGGCATCGTGAAGTGCACGATCCTTGGCGTGCCAGCAGGCGTCGGCGAGCCGTTCTTCGGGTCCATAGAGAGCGATGTCTCGGCGATGATGTTCTCAATCCCAGGTGTGAAAGGCGTCGAGTTCGGCTCTGGGTTCGCAGCGGCATCCATGAAGGGCAGCGAACACAACGATCAGTATGCCATCAGAGGCGGCAAGGTCGTCACGAAGACGAACAACGCCGGTGGTGTCCTCGGGGGCCTGGCGACCGGCATGCCGATAGAATTCAAGGTAGCGTTCAAGCCGACATCGTCGATCTCCAGGCCGCAGATGAGCGTGGATGTCGTGAAGAAGGTGTCCGTCGAGCTGGAGGTGAAGGGCAGGCACGACCCGTGCATCGTCCCCAGGGCGGTCCCGGTCGTCGAGAACTGCGCCGCCTCCGTGATCCTCGACCTGATGCTCCAGGGGGGGTTCCTGTGACGAAGCAGGAATTGGACGTCCTGAGAGCCGAGATAGACAGCATAGACCGTGAGCTCGTGAAGCTGCTATCGAGGCGGGAGGACGTCGCCAGGGAGATAGGGCTCACGAAGCGCAAGGACGGACTCAAGGTGAGGGATCCGGAACGGGAGAAGAAAGTAGTCGCGAAGATGGTCTCCCTGGCAGGCTCGCTCGGGGCGGATAAGAGACTCACAAAGGAGGCTGTGAGACTCCTGATCGCACACGCGGTCGCTGTGCAGAAGGAGACACCACAACTGCCTCTCGCAGGGACCAAGGCACTGGTCGTTGGCGGATCTGGCAACATGGGCAGATGGACCTGCAGGTTCCTGTCAAACCGGGGCGCGAAGGTCAAGGTATGGGATCCGAGAGGCAGGCACCAGGGCTACTCGAACGCGAAGACACTGGGCGCTGCGGTGACCGAATCAGACATCATCATCGTTGCGAGCCCTCTGGGCGTGTGCTGTGAGGAACTCAGGATGGTCCTCGACTCGCACCCGGAGGGGCTCGTCATGGACATCTGCAGCATCAAATCACATTTATCGAGCACACTCAGGATGGCGGCGGCTGGCGGCATCAAGATAGTGAGCGTGCACCCGATGTTCGGGCCGAAGGCGCCATCGCCGAAGGGGCTGAACGTGGTCGTGTGCGACTGCGGCAGCAGAGAAGCGACCGACCGAGCGAAGAAGATGTTCAGTGAGTCCGGCGCTAGGGTGTCAGAGCTGTATCTTGAGGAGCACGACCACATGATGGCGTACATCCTGGGGCTGTCGCACCTCATGGCCCTGACGTTCGGGACTGCCCTCAGGTCCTCGGGCAAGAAGACCTCGGAACTGAAGGATATCCAGGGCACGTCGTTCGCGAAGCTGGCTGAGCTTGCGAGAGAGGTCTCCAACGAGAGCAGGAGGACCTACCACGACATCCAGGCCCTGAACCCCCAAACGAGGCACATGGTCGAAGCAGCGGAACGGGCCCTGATGGAGCTGAAGGAGGCCTCTGCTTCCGCAGACCATGACATGTTCATCAGTTTGATGCAATCAGCAAAGCAACAGATGGAGTCGTGACATCGATGACCAAGAAGAGAGCAGCCATACTCGGCTCGAGCGGCATGATCGGCCAGAGGTTCTCGCACATGCTCGACGGACACCCATACTTCGACATAGTGGCATACTGCGCCTCGGACAGGTCCGAAGGCAAGAGACTGTCGGATGTGTGGAAGCTTCCGGACATCGAGCTCGACCCGAACCTAGGGTCGAAGACCATCACCACCACGGACGCCAAAGCCCTGGCAAAGGAGGGCGTCGAGGTCGTATTCAGCGGCCTGCCCTCTGAGGTGGCTGGACCGGTGGAAGACGCGTGCGCCGAGGAGGGGATGGCAGTCTACTCGAACGCCTCGTCCCACAGGACCGACCCGGACACACCGATCTTGCTGCCCGAGATCAACCCTGACCACCTCGCGGCGATAGAGACCCAGCGGCAGCGCAGGAGGAAGGGCGGATACATCGTCACCAACGCCAACTGCTCCGTAACAGGGCTGGCTCTTGGCCTGAAGCCGCTCGTGGACGCCTTCAGGTTCACAGACATATGTGTCGCGACGTACCAGGCGCTGTCGGGCGCTGGATATCCAGGCGTGTCCTCGCTGGACATACTGGGCAACGTGCTCCCGCACATCAAGAGCGAGGAGGAGAAGATGGGTTCGGAGGGCAGGAAGATCCTCGGGGGATTCAGCAACGGCAGGTTCGTCGATGCACCCATCAGCATAGAAGCGAGCTGCGCCCGCGTGGCCACCAGGGATGGGCACCTCGAAGCAGTGTTCATACATCACAAGGACATGCCAGACGCCGACAGGATCGCAAAGACCCTCTCGGAGTTCAGGGGCAGGCCTCAGGAGCTCGGTCTCCCGACAGCACCACTGAGACCCATCATCGTCAGGCGAGAGCAGGACAGGCCGCAGCCCAAGCTTGACGCGAACGCGGGTGAGCCGGCCAGGGCGAAGGGCATGGCCGTGACCGTCGGAAGGATCCGTGTCGGCAAGGACCGGCTGAGGTTCTACCTGCTCGTTCACAACACGATCAGAGGCGGTGCCGGAGGGTCGGTGCTGAACGCGGAGTTGGCGTACAGGGAGGGACTCATCTGAGCGCGAAGGCGAAGGACGCGGGAAAGAAGAGCAAGACCTACGACGACATCAGGCGGAAGATCGCGGACGGCGACGTCGTCGTCATGACCGCGAGCGAGTTCAAGGAGTACGTGAAGGCCAACGGCATCAAGAAAGCGGCCAAGGAGGTCGACGTAGTCACGACCGGCACTTTCGGCGCGATGTGTTCCTCTGGCGCGTACATCAACTTCGGCCATGCGGACCCACCCATCAAGATGCAGAAGATATGGCTCGACGGCGTGCCCGCCCAGGCGGGACTAGCTGCCGTCGACGGATACATTGGCGCGACGGCGCTGGATGACACCAACAACGTGATGCACGGTGGCGCTCACGTCATCGAGGACCTAGTCCGGGGCAAGGCCGTGAGGCTCAGGGCGACAGGGTACGGGACAGACTGCTATCCGAGGAAGGAGATCGACACATACATCAGCCTCAGGACCGTGAACCAGGCCGTGTTGATGAACGTCAGGAACGCCTACCAGAACTACGCGGTCGCGACCAACTCCACGGCGAAGACACTGTACACATACATGGGCAAGCTGCTACCCGAGTTCGGGAACGCGACCTTCAGCAGCGCAGGGGAGCTCTCTCCGCTCATGAACGACCCCTATTACAGGACCATAGGCATCGGCACCAGGATATTCCTCGGCGGCACACAGGGATACGTCATGTGGGAGGGCACGCAGTTCAACCCGGGCGCGCCCAGGACGCCCAACGGCGTCCCCAAGAGGCCCGCCGGCACGCTCGCTGTCATAGGCGACCTGAAGCAGATGAACCCGGAGTTCCTCAAGGGCCTGACATTCACGAGGTACGGTTCGTCGTTGGGCATCGGCATCGGAGTCCCGATACCGATTCTGGACGAGGACATGGCTAGATACTGCGCGGTCACGAACAGCGACATACTCGCCGCTGTCTTCGACTATGGCCAGCCGACAAGATCCAGGCCTGTGCTGAGAGAGGTGTCGTATGCGGAGCTGAGGTCCGGAGAGATCAACATCAAGGGGAAGCAGGTCCCGACATCGTCGCTGTCGAGCATGTACAAGGCGAGGCAGGTGTCCGAGGTGCTCAAGAGCTGGATACTGAAGGGCGAGTTCACGATCCAGGAACCGGTCCAGAGCTTCCCAAAGGACCGGCCTCTGAAGACCCTCGATGTGAGGACCGAGAGGGAGGCGGTCTAGGATGAAGACAAAAGTAGTGCTTACTTTCAGCCCGGAAGCTTCGAACCAGCCCATAACCCACAACCTGATCGCGAAGCACCATCTGCTCGTCAACATACTCAGGGCCGAGATAGACGAGGTGGGCGGGAAGATGGTGCTCGAGCTCTCAGGGAAGGCCGATGACATCAGAGGTGGCATAGACTACCTCAAGGCCAACGGTGTCGGCGTGAGGCCCATCAAGGAGGGCGTGCGGAGGGACGACGAGGCGTGCACCCACTGCGGCATGTGCGTTTCGATATGCCCGACCAAAGCGCTCACGATCGACCTCAAGACCGGCAAGGTCAGCTTCAACGAGGACAAGTGCGTAGCGTGCGGAGTGTGCATAGACGCCTGCCCGCCGAGGGCGATGGAGATACTGATCTGAGATGGCATTCGTGCATGCGAAGGTCGAGATCGCCGAGACGGCAGCGACGATCGCAGCCGAAGGCACGTTCGTCGAGGCGGCGGTCGACGCCATCAAGGCCGCGAGAAAGGAGATCGAGAGACAGGTCCGCAAGGACCAGTTCTTCCTCGCCACGATGGAGCCATACGCCCCCGAGGACCCTGGACCGGTAGTCAAGCGCATGTGTGAGGCCGCGTCTGTCACGGGCGTAGGACCCATGGCGACGGTCGCTGGAACCATCGCACAAGTGGCGCTGGAGGCGATGGTCGCGAAGGGATGCACCCATGGCTGGGTGGACAACGGTGGCGATGTCGCGCTCATCCTGGACAAGACCGCGACCATGGAGGTCTTCCACGAGCCTGGGGCGGCGACCGCGTTCGCGCTGAGGCTCGAGCCCACAGATGACATCCTCGGCGTGTGCACATCGAGCGGAAGACTCGGGCACTCGATAAGCCTTGGAGACTCCGATGTCGCCCTCGCGATGGCCGACTCGGCCATACTCGCAGATGCACTGGCGACCGCGATAGGGAACCACGTGCACGGCACACCCTCACTCAAGACATGCTTCGACCCGTTCAAGGACATCCCCGGGATGATCGGGGGGCTCGCGATGGTGGACGGGGAGGTCGCCTTGCATGGAAGGCTCCCGCGCCTCGTCGAGGTCGATCACAACCCAGAGAGGCTCACTGTCCATAGCAGGATGCCTCCCGGATGCTACTCAGGCTCATCAGCCAAGGCTCAAGAGGTGAGGACTTGAAAGTCATGAAGTTCGGAGGGACATGCCTCGGGACCGAGGATGCCCTGAACAGGGTGGCGCACGTGGTCGGGTCGGAGAAGGACCAGAAGATCGTCGTCGTGTCCGCGGCCTCAGGGGTAACGAACGCCCTCAAGGAATTCATCTCCAGGCCGAGGCAGGAGAGGGAGATAGACGATTTCCTGCTCGCGCTCAGGATGAGGCACATGGACATGCTGCCCAGGACCGACGGTGAGGCGAGGAGGGAGGCGCTCGGTAGGATAGAAGCGAAGATCACGAAGCTCGAACGCCTCCTGTACGGTGTCACCTACACCGAGGAACTCACACCGAGGACCAAGGACCTGGTATTGAGCTTCGGAGAGAGGCTCTCGGCAATCATCGTCGCGGCCAGGCTCGCTGACAACGGCATCGACGCCGTCCCGATGGAAGGGGACGCCCTGGGATTCATCACGAATGAACAGCACGGGAACGCCGTCGCGCTCCTGGACCAGTGCGAGAAGAACATGGGCGCGACCCTGGAGGCCGCGACGAAGAAAGGCATGGTCCCGGTCGTCACGGGGTTCTTCGGGGTCACGCAGGACGGGCACGTGACAACTGTCGGGCGGAGCGGCACGGACTACACGGCAGCCGTGATCGCGTACGCCACGAACGCCAGGCCCATCGAGATCTGGAAGGAGGTCGATGGCTTCATGAGTGCGGACCCGAAGCTAGTCAAGGACGCGTTCATGATAGACAGGCTCTCGTACGAAGAGGCGGCCGAGCTCGCGTACTTCGGCGCTCAAGTACTGCACGCGAGGGCCGTCCAGCCCGCGAGGCTCAAGGGCATCGAGATCATAATCAAGAACCTGTACATGCCCGAGTCGCCTGGCACGACGATAGGCAACGGCAAGATGGCCCGGAAGGATGTCATCAAGAGCGTGTCCTATGTTCCCAAGATCGCCACGCTGAAGGTGTACGACACAGGCGCCGGGTACAAGTCCGGATTCCTTGCGGACATCACTAACTGTCTATCGGAGGAGGAGGTCAACATCTTCTCGGCCACGACGTCCCAGACATGCGTCGCTGTCCTCATCGACGAGACGCAGATCCCTCAGGCGAAGCGCGCCATAAAGAGCGTCATCGGAGGCGTGGGTGAGAGCTTCGAGATCACTCCCGGGGTCGCGCTAGTGTGCACCGTGGGCGAGGGACTGGGGTACACGGAAGGGGTCGCGGCGAGGGTGTTCAAGGCCGTCGCTGCGAAGAAGGTCAATGTCGAGCTGATATCGGCAGGGGCCTCGACCGTGGCGTACCACTTCACGGTGGGCCACAAGGACCTCAAGAAGACCATCAACGCGATACACAAGGAGTTCTTCGGCCCACCCGGCGCGAAGGACGACGAGTGAGGCTCACATCATCCTGACGAAGGTGGAGTTGAACCCGGAGTTCTGACCGTATCTCTGGACGAAGTCCGTCGTGAGGAAGTTCGCGTTCTTGCCCCCGGACAGTTTGGGCCACAGGACCGAGTAGGTCATCAGGACCCCGCGCGGGACCGCGTCCGAGAGCTCGCATTTGACGGTCCACTCGCCCAACTCGTTCGACAGAGTGACCGAGGAGCCCTCGTCGACCCCTTCAGCCTTCGCGTCCTCCGGGTTCACGTACACAATGGGTTGGATGTCGTGCCACCTGAGGTGGTACTGCGACCTCACGAGGAACTTGTGCACTGGAGTGAGCATCATGTATGGCAGGTTGCTGGAGACGGGCATGTGCATCGGAAGCCCGCCCAGGCCCTCCGCCTCAGCGGCGGCGGAGTATATCTCGATCTTCTTCGTCGGGGTCTGGTAGACTCTCCTGTCCGGGACCTTGAGCTTAAGGAACCCCTTCTTCGTGATGTCCTCAAACCTGCCCTCGACGGACTTGCTCTTCGAGACCAGGTTCTTCGCCACCTTCATGTCGTCCTCGAACAGCTCCTTCTGCGTGAGCCTCATGGCGGATGCCAGCGCCCTGAAGGTGTCGCTGTTGCTCCTCGCTTCCCCCACAGGTTCGATGGCCTTCTCGTTGACGGACAGATAGTTGTGGAAGTAGGATGTGTGTATGTCGTAGTGCTCGAAGAAGCTCGTCGCCGGCAGGACGATGTCCGCGTAGTCGGCCGTATCCGTCTGGAACAGGTCGTGGACGACCGTGAACATGTCCTCGCTCGCAAACCCCTTCCTCACCAGGCCCTGGTTCGGCAGGGTGGCGAGTGGGTTGGAGTTGTAGACGAACATCATCTTGATCTTGCCAGCCTGGAGCGTACGTCCGATGTCCACCATGTTGTACGTTGTGAGCTTCCTGCTCCTGACCGCTGAACCTTCCAGGTAGTCCATGTCGAAGTCGCCCAGATCCGTGGAATAGAAGAAGCCTCTGTTCTCGCCGATGAGGGCCGGGAGGATGCTTATGGCCCTGACCATCTCACCGCCGTTCCTCTGCCTCTGCATGCCATAGCCCATCATAATGCAGTTCGGCCTGAGGGACACATAATCGCCTATGAAGTCCTCGATCTGCCTCGTCGTGAGGCCGGTCATCTTCGAGATCGTGGTCATGTCATACTTGCTGGTGACGCCCGCCAGCCTGTCGAAGCCCGTCGTGGCGTGGTCCAGGAAGATCTCGTTGCAGAGCTTGTTCTGGATGAGGTGGTTCATGATGCCCAGCGCGAGCGCAGCGTCGGTCGCTGGCTTGATCTGTAGATGAACCCCTATCTCGGCGGTCGCGGTCCTCACCGGGTCGATGACGTATATCTTCGCGCCTCGCTTGGCTGCGCGCTTCAGGATCTCGATCCCGTGGGGACTGCTCCACGCGAGGTTCATACCCCAAACCACTATGAGCCTGCACTTCTCGATCTCGTCCGGGAGCATGCCCAAAGTGGAGCCGTAGACGATCCGCAGAGCCTTGTCACCAGCACTGGAGCAGATCGTGTGCGAGATCCTGGAGGCGCCTATCGCATTGAAGAACCTGCTCGGGAAGTATCTCTGGACGAGGCCCATCGTGCCCGCGTAGTCGAACTGGAGTATGGAGTCTGGCCCGTGCCGGTCGGAAACCTCCCTCACCTTCTGGGCGATCTCCTTCAGCGCGTCGTTCCAGGTGATCTTCTCGAACTCACCTGACCCCTTCTTCCCCGTCCTCCGCATGGGATAGAGGAGCCTCTGCTTGGAGTACACATACGGAGTGAGGTTCCGGCCCTTCGGACAGAGAAGGTCGCCAGTGAACGGCTGCTTGCTGTTCGGCTCGGACGCGTGAAGGCGGTCGTTCCTGACCCTGGTCACCATGGAACAGGTGTCGTAGCAATCTCTCGGGCAGGTGCTGAATACGTACAGAAGGGCCCCTCCGGTCGTGTCTGATACTGGCTGCAGATGCCAGTAGTGGAACCGCGTACGGGCATTTATATGTTAACTTCGGAATCCAGTGCGGCCTTCGCGGTGAATCAACAGTCGACTGAGGTCATCCAGAGAAGGTCCTGCTGCACATCGGCCAATCTGACGGCACCCATATGACCTTGATCTCGTAGTCGGTGGCCGCGCTGAAACCGAGTGGAGAGATCAATGTCATGCGATCATTCATGTCGATGGAACCATCGCCTGCGAGACCGCTCAACGTGCCAATCGAAGTCGATACCCGCGCCCCCTCTCCGGTGACCATCAGTGCTCGGAGGGCTCAAGAAGGCATTTCAGGAAGGACCAGGTCGAACACTCAGTCCACCTTCTCGCCGATGACCCTGTAGTCCCCCCAGTAGAGGAGCATGTCCGCCTTGTCGTACGACTCCTCCTTCCTGGCGGCCACGACCTCGCCCACGAACCAGACGTGGTCCCCGGTCTCGACCTGCTTCACCTTCACGCACTCGAGGTTCACGGGACACTCGGCTATCAGGGGCGATGATATCTTGCTGGCCTTCTCCTTTGTGAGCCCCGCCGCCTGGAACTTGTCCACTCGTCTCCCGGACTTGGAACCGCACACCTTGACCGCCTCCAGCTGAGCTTTGGTCGGGATGTTGACAGCGAAGTCCTTGCCCTTATCGAGCAGACCGTAGCTGAACCTCTTCGGTGCGACACCGATGCCGATCAACGGTGGCTTGAACGAGAACACATGGCACAGCGCCAGCGTGATGATGTTGTCCTTCTCCCCTCCGACACTGCAAAGGACGACGGGGAAGCCTGAGAACGCATCTGCCCCCTCGTCGGCCGGGATTTCCTTCTTCACCATCCAGCCCCCCCTGAGGGTGTCTGCGGCCCTTAAGAGGCCTCACTCGCCCAGGAGCTTCTTGTACGCCTCAGCCGACATGAGTTCGGCCAGGTCGTCCGGGTTGTTCATCTCGACCGCAGCAATCCAGCCCTGGCCGTACGGGTCCTTGTTCAGAAGCTCAGGTGAATCGACCAGCTTGTCGTTCTTCTCCTTAACGGTCCCGCTAACTGGCGAGAACACCTCGGACACGGTCTTCACAGACTCCACGTTCCCCAGGATTCCCGCCTTCGAGACGTCCTTCCCGACGGTCGGGAGCTCCACGAAGACTATCTCCGTCAGCTCTGCCTGAGCGTGGTCCGTGATGCCCACACGCGCGAGATTACCCTCGACCTTCACCCACTCGTGGTCCTTCGTGTACTTGAGATCCGGCAAGACATTCGACATGACTGGCCTCCCGTTCCGCGCCGCTCTGATTAGCTTGTCTCGATTTATACCTTGCCCATTGACCATCCTGGTCGTGCATCTCATCCGACGAATCCGATGGCGCCCGCCGAAGTGCGCACCACGCTGCGCATAGCCAGCGGATGAAACAGGAAGGATTATCTACGGTAAATCCGTTGATGCGCCAGGGAGAGGTTTATGTTGAGAACGGAATCTGTCAAGTTCTTGGAAGAGCTCACGAACTGTTTCGGCCCATCTGGGTTCGAGAAGGAGCCGGCGCGCATCGTGAAGGGATATGTGACGAAGTACGCTGACACCACGGGCACCGACAAGCTAGGCTCGTTCCTGTTCACGAAGAAGGGGAGCACCGACAAGCCAGTGATCCTCATGCCCGGGCACATCGACGAGGTCGGTTTCATAGTGTCATCGATCAACAAGAACGGGTTCCTCACGTTCAACCCGCTGGGCGGATGGTTCGACCAGGTGCTTCTAGGGCAGAGAGTGAAGGTGAGGACAGCCAAGGGCATCGTCTCTGGCATCATCGCCGCCAAGCCCCCGCATCTGCTCCCGGCCGAGGAGAGGGCCAAGGTCGTCACCAAGGACAAGATGTTCATAGACATAGGCGCGTCGAACGAGGACGAGGCGAAGGAGATGGGCGTCAGGATCGGGAATCCCATAATGCCCGACTCGTGCTTCTCGACCATGCAGAAGAGGATCTTCAAGGACGGGAAGAGGAAAGGCACCGACACGATTGCCATAGGGAAGGCATTCGACGACAGGATCGGGACGTTCATCGCAGCGGAGGTCATCAGGACACTCAGGGAGGAGAAGATCAAGCACCCCAACACCGTCGTCGGAGCGGCCACGACCCAGGAGGAGGTCGGGCTAAGGGGCGCTAGGACCACCGCCCATGTCGTGAACCCGGATGTGTGCCTCACCCTGGAAGTCGACATCGCGGGCGATGTCCCAGGCATAGAGCCGAGCGAGGCGCCCACGAAGATGGGGTACGGTCCGTCCATAACGACCTACGACTCATCGATGATACCGAACCAGGAGCTGCTGGAGTTCGTGATCGGTGTCGCGAACAAGGCGAAGATACCGTACCAGCTGTCGCAGATAGCAAGGGGCGGGACCGACGCGGGCATCATACACATATCCAACGCCGGCTGCCCGAGCCTTGTGATAGGCATACCTACGAGGCACATACACGCGCACGCGGGCCTGCTCAGCATGACCGATGTGGAGAACACCATCAAGCTCCTCGTGGAAGTCGTCAAGAAGCTGGACAAGAAGACCGCAGACAGCTTCACCGCCATCTGAGGCGCAGGGGCGCGTGACACGATGGAAGGAGTCCTCGACCCGATGCTCCGCAAGGAGCTCGGGGAGGCCAAGGCTGCATTGGCCAGGCACGGGATCGTGATACTGAGGGGTGTCGAGTCCGAGCTCGAGCCCGCAATCATGATCGCCGTGAGGGACTCGCTCGCATCGTCCCCTGGCAAGCTCAAGGGGCTGAACGACAAAGAGCTCGATCTGTTCGTGGAGAGTGCCAGGGCCGCGGCGGCGAAGGCCGCGAAGGGACTCTCGGTGACCCACACGCATCTTCTGGCCAAGCTCGGCACGGAGTACATTGGCGACCTGGTGCACGAGCTGGATGGCATCGACCAGCTGTTCAGGTGGGAGAGGGTGGCCAAGGTCGCGGAGCCCGTCGACGCGCTGCTCAAGGAGAAGGGGTTCCGGCCGGTGTCGATGTCTGGCCCGGGCGACGTCTCAGACGCGTTCGCCGTTGAACTGCAGGAGAAATGGCCAGCAGCGTTCAAGAGGTTCAAGTCACTGGCCGTAGAGGCCGCCAAGATTCTGGGGGATGAAGAGAGGCAGACGGCACCCCCTGAGGACAAGCCGAAGAAGAAGGGCAGGAAGAGGTGAGCTTGATGGCGGTACTCTCGGATGCGGACATCATGGTCAGACTCGGGTCCGGCTCCCTCAGGATAGGTTCCTTCGTGGAGGGGAACCTCACCCCGAACGGATACGATGTGACCGTAGCCGAAGTGTGGATCCCTTCATCGGACACGAGGGTGAAGGAAGGGGTCGCGCGCGTGCCAGGGGGCGCGTGGTTCACGATCGGCACTTCGGAGTACCTCGAATTCCCCTCGGACCTGGTTGGGGAGATTTGGATGAGGACGAGCTGGGTGAGGAAAGGGATATTGTCCTCTTTTGGGAGAATCGATGCCGGATTCCACGGAAACCTTACCTTTTCCGCAATCAACGCGTCCCAGAAGACCGTGGAGCTCCCGATAGGCGACAGGTTCGCCCAGGTCGTGTTCGAGGAGCTCAAGTCCCCGCCCCTAAAGACATACAAGGAGAGGTCGGGGAACTACCACGGGCAGAGGGGGATCACGCTCGAGCCCGTCAATCAGATGAACGACAGGTCGAAGGCATAGAAGCTCATCGTCGGACTGTAGCTCTTGACCTTGCGGCGGGCCAACTCCTTCATGACCCTGCCCTTCCTGACGGCGGTGTCGGCAATCATGCCGAACCTCGAGTCGAGCTCCGAGTCCTCCATGATCTCGTAGAAGTGCATCACGCCACCTGGCTTCAGGCAGGCTATCGCCTCCGGGAGGAATTCGCGCGCGCTGTGCGGGAGGTTCATGATGACCCTGTCCGCCGGCTCGAGCTTGGCCACCTCCTCCCTCGCATCCCCGAGGATGGGCATCACGGTGGAGACCTTGTTGAGCGCGATGTTCTCCTGCATGTACCTGATCGCCTCCGGGTTCGTGTCTATCGCATACACGACCTTCGGCTGCCGCGTCTTCGCGATCATGATCGAGAATGGCCCTATCCCGGCGAACATGTCGATGACGACCTCGTCTGGCTGGACCTGCTTGGCCACGATGTCCCGCTCGGTCGCGAGCCTGGGAGAGAAGAAGACGTTCCTAACGTCCATCTTGAACACGAGGCCGTACTCCTTGTGCGTCGTCTCCGTTGTATCGTCGCCCGCGACCACTCTCAGAGTCCGGGTCCTGTACTCCTCCCTGACGCCCTCGTCCACGCAGACTGTCGTGACGGCCTTCTGGACGGCCATGATGGCCCTGCCGATCTGCTCTGCGTGCTGGAGCACCTCGTCGTCCATCTTGACTAGCGCGACTGAACCCAGGACGTCGTACGAGGACGGCAGCTGGGGCCTCAGGCCGTTGGGCACGTCGACTAGGAGCCGATAGTCCTTCGGCTGCTCCTGGAGCTCCTCGAACGACATCGTCTCGAACGGGTAGCCGAGGTCCACCCTCTGCGTGACCGGGAGGTAGACGTTCTTCGCGTCTGACCTGACCTGGAGTCCCTTCCGGAGGGCGCCCTTCTCCATGAGCTTCTTCCGGACGGGCTCGGCCTTCTTCTTCGGGACGACCACGCAAAGCGAGTCCATCGAGGGCCTATCGATGTCCTCGATAGATAACCCAATCGGACGATGGCGCTCGCGCTGGAGGTCGGATGTGCGAACGCGTCCCACCCAACGGATCAGTCCCAGTCGTCCTCTCTCAGCGGGACCCCCAGGTTGGACATCTTCTTCTTGTAGTCCCTAAGCACCCTCATGTACTCCTTGCTCGGGCGCCTGCTCTCCGGGTCCCAGCAATCGTACAGCATCTTGCCCAGCGGCGGGTCCGCGAACTTGCCCTCGTACGAGGACACGAGCTTGAGCACCATCTCGTTGACGTCCGCGAGCTTCATGCCAGCGACCGCGTGCCCCACCTCGCCCGATATCCTAGGCTCGACCGGGGTCGTCCTGTCCTCCTGCTTGTTCGACGCCACGCCGAGAGCCTCGATGTGCATGCCCGCCGTGACGGCGGCTGCGACGGATGCTGTGGTCTCGTGCAGGCACATGGGAGTGCACGGCCCTGCAGATGTGTAGTTCAGGTTCACTGTCAGCAGGTGCGTGTTCCTCGAGACCGCCTGGCCCGTGACGCTGATGAGCCAGAGGAGCTCTCTGCAGCTGCTCGAGACGTACCTCAGGTGCAGTGGGAACGGCAGTAGCCAGCTGGACTGATAGGTCAGCACGCCCATCATGTGGTGCGCCACGTTCGACACGGTGGTGCCCTCAGGCCCGCCGGCGTACCCGCCCATCATGGGTCCGAAGCACATGCCGATCGCGCCTCCTAGCCCGAGCACGGCCGTGACCTTGTTCAGTCTCGCGAAGTCCACCTTCATCGGGTCCATGCAGCAGATCATGTATCCGTCCGACTGGCGGAGGCCGTACTTCGGGTGGAGCGCGCCCGCGAGAGCGATGTCCGATTCCGCGGTGGACAGCGTGTTCATGACGGGGATGCCTTGGCGGCCGACGCGGCTGCAGGCCTCCCTGAACAGGACCGCGTTCCTCTGTGCCCCGAGTACCTCGAGCGGGGATGCTGGCCTGATCCTCATGCCGCCGACCCTTGTGATCGCAGGCGTGGTGATGGCGTCCGTCTCCGGTATCTCGGCGTAGCCTTCCACGAGCGTCAGGAACGACCTGTCGCTGGAGCACGCTCCTCCGCCGGCGCCCAGGAGGCACCATGGGGGTGACTTGTCCCCCACGCTCCTGGTCTTCATCAGCTTCCTCTCCTTGCCGTCACCGAACCACAGCTCGCTCGGGGCGAACTTGAGAGCGTTCCTGACCTCCTTGTCCGTGTATGATATGACCCTGTTCGTGTCCGTGCAATAGGCACCCACGTCGACGACCAGGTCGAAGGCCGCCTTGAAGACGTCGTCGGCCAGGGACGGGTCGTCCGGTATGGGGGTCTTGGGGTCGAACTTGATGTCGTACTCCTTGACCTTCTCCGTGACCTTGCTGGCGAAGAGTCTCAGCTGGTAGTCCGTCTCGCTCATGGGCTTGCCCTCGAGCGCCTTGTGCATCACGTCTAGAATCTGGACCATTGTGCATCACCGTCCCTTAGCGAACTTGTTGGCGAGCCTGACCGCAGACACGGCATCCTTGCCCCAGCCGTCTGCCCCGATCTCCTTCGCCCAGTCCTGGGTCGTGGGCCCTCCCCCGACCAGGAACGCGCGTTTCTTCCTCTCTCCGGAAGCGCTCAGGTAGTCGACGATGTCTTTCTGGGAGCCGATCGTGCTGGACATAAGAGCCGACGCACCGATGACCTTCGCGCCCTTCGACCTCGCCTCGTCCACGAACACCGAGGTTTTCACGTTCACTCCCAGGTCTACGACGTTGAATCCCCCGGCCATCAGGAGGCTTGACACGATGTTCTTGCCGATCTCGTGCACGTCGCCCTGGACCGTGCCTATGACGACCGTCGCTTTCGATGTCTTCTGGCCTTTCGGCACGAGCGGGAGCAGAAGCTCGAGCGCGGACTTCATGGCGTCCCCAGCCAGCATCAGCTCAGGGAGATAGAGTTCCATCTTCTCGAACTTGTCACCGACCTGCTCTATGGCAGGCACGAGACCCTTCTCTATTGCCTGCAAAGGGTCCATCTTCGACTGGATGGCAGCCTTCGCAGCAGACACCGCGGCCGCGGAATCGCATTTCAATATCGAGTCCTGCAGCTGCTTCAACACCTTGTCAGCGCTCACAGATAATTCCCTCCTAGAGACGAATGGCCGCTTCCTCCGAGCGGCGGACAGTCCCCAGGGGTGCAAGGAACTAGGCATTTAAGACGGTATTCGAGAAGGCTTAAGAGCGACTCCAACGAAGCGGGCGGCCGCGGAACGGAAGAAAAGTAAATCAACGAGTGAAGGGTTCGACTCTCCGTGAACCCCAAGGACCGAAGACATGGGAGGCTGGCGTTCGTAGGGCTCGGTCTCGACGACGAGAGAGGGATCACCCTCAGGGGACTCGAGGAGGCTAAGGCGGCCGATGTCGTCTTTGCGGAGTTCTACACGTCCGCGCTCAGGAAGGGGTCCATCGAGCGCCTGGAATCACTGATAGGCAAAAGGATCACTGTCCTCGGAAGGGAGGAGGTAGAGGACGCCACAGCCATACTCGACGCGTGCAAGGAGAAAATGGCCGTACTCCTCGTCGCGGGGGACCCGATGACCGCCACAACGCATGTGGACCTCAGGGTCAGGGCGCACATGGCGGGGGCGGAGACTCACGTCATACACGGGCCGTCCGTCTTCACATCTGTCGCAGGGTTACTCGGTCTCCAACACTACAAGTTCGGCAGGACGACCACGCTGCCGTTCCCGCAGGAGAGATACTCGCCCACGAGCCCATATGATGTCGTGTGCGAGAACAATGCCAGGGGGCTCCACACACTGATCCTGCTCGACATAGACGCGGCCAATTCGCGATACATGACCGCCAACGAGGGGCTGCGCCTGCTGATGAACATGGAGACGCGGGTGGGAAGAGGCGTCATCACGAAGGACACGGTCGTCGGGGTCGTGGCGAGGGCAGGCTCGGATGATTGCATGGTCAGGGCCGGGCCAATAGGAAGGATGCTCGACATGGAGTTCGGGCCGCCGTTGCATTCGGTAGTCGTCCCTGGCAAACTGCATTTCATGGAAGAGGAGGCCCTGAAAGCCTTCGCCAGCCTCAGCTGACCCGCATCAACTTGCGCATGCATATGCCATGGAAGGATCGGCCCGGTCACCAGATGTTTATGACCTCGGTCGCGGAACCCCCAATCAAGTCCGTATAGTCGTACGCGGGGTAGTCGTTCCACTCCTCCAAGTGCCCCGACACCAGTCCGGTCGTCCTCGCCTCGAGCGAGAGGCCCTCCGAGCCAGGCGTTCCCGACGCTGTCAGCGTAACACATCCTGCCGGGATAACGCTTGCCTTGACATCCGTCAATACTGGCGTGGGCGCGGCACAACATTCATGAATCCACATTCGATGATGGCCTCCGTGGTCACGATGGAAGTCCTAGATGCGATCAAGAACCGGAGATCAGTGAGGAAGTACCTGCCGAAGCCTATCCCAGAGGATGTGCTCGGAAGAGTCATCGAAGCGGGCAGGATAGCCCCATCTGCGAACAACCGTCAGCCTTGGCACTTCGTGATAGTGAAAGACCCAGAGACACGAAGAGCATTGTCCGGTGGTAAGTACGCGAGCTTCCTCCAGGACTGCCCAGTGGTCATCGCCGGATGCGGCGACACCAAGACATCGCCCGAGTGGCACGCCGTCGATGTCACGATCGCCCTCCAGAACATGGTGACCCAGGCCACCGCGGAGGGGTTGGGCACCTGCTGGATCGGGAGCTTCTTCGAGGACAAGGTCAAGGAGGCCTTGGGAGTCCCTGAGGAATTCGCCGTGGTCGCGATGCTCGCGGTCGGGTATCCTCAGGAGAAGCCAAAGGGCGAGCGGAAGACCAAGAAGGTCGAAGAGGTCACGAGCCAAGACCGGTTCGTGTGATATTGGCATACTAGCGCGATGGGGGCTGGCATCCGCGCACACGTCAAGTCGTCATCCAGCAGAGAACGCCGCGATTAGCTATTCACGTTGAGGTAATCGAGAAAAGTGACCCCCGGCGGCTTTCGCCGCCAGGATTCCCTTGAGAACGGATAGCATGAACCCATAAATGCCGATTTTGGTGCATCCTTGAAACAATCCCCATGTGTGACTGTTCGAGCCAAGACAATCTCGTCACACGTCGTGCCCTAGTGCCGTGCCCCGTACCGCCCTCGATACCAGGCCGAATTCGGAGACACCTTCATATGTCCCGTAGCCCTGATGATTAACACCGTTATCTGATATGGAGGGAACGGACATGAAAAGACTGACGAAGGAGCAGTACATCTGGACGGCCGCCCGGTTAGGCCTGGGATGGACCTTTCTCTGGGGGTTCCTGGACAAGACGTTCGGGCTCGGGTATGCGACTGCGGTCGAGGACTCGTGGATCAACGGGGGCTCTCCCACGACGGGGTTCCTCACGTATGCGACGAGTGGGCCGCTCGGAGGCCTCTACGAGAGCCTCGCAGGGAACACGGCGGTGGACGTGCTGTTCATGGGGGCGCTGCTCCTGCTCGGCGTAGCTCTGATACTAGGCATCGCCAACAAGCTCGCGGGCCTCGGAGGGGCTCTTCTGATGGCCCTCATGTGGACATCGAGACTACCGCCTGAGAACAACCCGATCATCGACGAACACATCATCTACCTGATAGTCCTGCTCGGCATAGCCTTCATTCGGCCAGGGAAGTGGCTGGGGCTGGGAGAGTGGTGGTCTGAGCAGTTCCTGGTGAGACGGTTCCCGATCCTCGAGTGACCGCCTGGGCAAACCCCTTAATCTCATCTAACTGGTTCTCAAGCCCTTCTGCAGAGTATCAAGCTGAGCCTTATCCGGTCACCCAGGGTCGGGTCCGCATATGAGCCGACAGCCATGGACGCGGATGGCAATCGTGGCTCAAGTAGTGAGACTATCCTGTCCATCTCCTTGTCCCAAGGGTCCGCCGACGAGTAGATGGCAATCGCGCACGTAGCCCCGGACAGGTCGAAATCGAACCATGGCGAGCTGAGCGATTCAGACACCGCCTTCTCGACGCGGTCGTCCCCCCTTGCGATCCCCAGTCCGAAGCTCCCAGCGCTGGCACCGCCTATCACTCGCTCCAGACGCGGTATGTCAGTCTTGGGCAGCGCCGCGCACAGGTCCAGGATAGGGCGCGCCATGATCGTGTTCATGAGCTTGAACGCACGCGACATGGGCATGTGCGGGGCGAGCGTGGACAACTGGTCGTTTCCGAACTCGATGCAGAGCGTTGATGACTCTCGCAGTTCCTTCAACATCCTGGATGCGAAATCGCGCCTGCGGGCGCTCTCGGCTGAGAACGGCGTAGCGGCTAGGACGATGTCAAGGGCGTTCCTCGATTGAGCAACGGCTGAGAAGACCTTAGCGCCAAGAGAGCCGCTCACTCCCCCCAAGCCGCACATCAGGAACGCGAGATCCGTGTTGTTGAATACGTCGACGACTTCATGACCAGCTACAGAGGGAAGGTGCTTGAGCAACTCCTTGTCTGAGGAGTATATCCCCACGAGTCGGTCCTGACCTATCAGGACCCTCCTGTCCGAGGGTGCCCTGTCGAGGTCTGTGCTAGATGTCGACACCGCGACCTTGGGGAAAGGGACGCCCTCGATCATGTTGCATCCCGCGCTCCCTAGTCCGAACACCTTCACACGGGCGCATTGGTCCTCGGATTTCAAGGCGAGCCTGATGACTTCTGGCATTCGAGGCGACAATTACCGTACCCGAATTTAACCTTTGACCGGCCGACGTCGCGCGCACGTGCATCCATGAGGCTTTAAGTACGCGCATCTGCATCAGTCACCCAGGGCAGTCAGTTGCCCCATCCAGGGGAAGCAGCCGCACATGCGGTTCAGGGATGACCGCGTCGACTCCGTCGGCAGTTCAGAGCCACCGGTGAGCGAACAATGGCAGACTTGCAGACCGATTTCGTCATGAGCATGGCACTGGTCATAGCCGCGGCCGCCGTCATCATCCTGCTGTTCCACAGGCTGAAGCAGCCCTTGATCCTTGGCTATCTCATCGCGGGTATCCTGGTCGGACCGCTGGTGGTCTCCGCTCGCGAATCGGTCGAACTGCTGGCCAGGCTCGGCATCATCCTGCTCACATTCTCCATCGGCCTGGAGTTCAACCTCAAGAGACTGCGGGCGATCGGCGCGACCGTCATCGCCGCTGCCACGGTCGAGATACTTCTCATGATAGGGTTCGGTTTCCAGCTCGGCCTTTTCCTAGGCTGGACTGCGTTGGAGTCCACATTGCTGGGAGCGGTCCTGTCCGTCGGCTCCACGATGATTATAGTCCGAGCGCTGAGGGAATACGGAGGGTTCGACAACGATCGCGCAAGGCTCGTAATCGGGTTGCTCATAGTGGAGGATTTCGCTGCGGTATTGATACTCGCAGCAGTGTCCGGTCTCGTTACTACGGGCGGCATCAACCCGGAGCAATTGGGAACACTCCTGCTCAAGATGGGTGTGTTCGTGGCTGCCGCCATGGTGTTCGGGCTCGCGGTCGTGCCCAGGCTGGTCGATTACGTGGGCAGACAGCGCTCTGGAGAGATCCTGATAGTCACGGTCCTCGGCATGTGCTTCGCGATGTCATACTTCGCAATCGTCATAGGCTTCTCTGAGGCCATCGGCGCATTCGTTATGGGGGTCTTGATATCAGAGTCCAAGTTCGCCTCGGACGTCGTGAGGAAGGTGGAGCCCGTCAGAGACCTCTTCGGAGCAATATTCTTCATCGCCATCGGCATGCTGGTTGACCTGAGTCTGTTCACCGATGTCTCTCACTTCATCATACCCGCCGTGATAGTTCTCATCGTGTTCGTGGTCGCGAAGTTCTTCTCGTGCACGCTGTCGACTTTCGCTGCAGGGTTCGGCGCTAGGAACGCACTGGGCGCTGGGCTGGGCATGATAGCCATAGGCGAGTTCTCACTCATGATCGCCTCGGTCGCTGCCGGGAACGAGAGCATCCGCCCAGAGGTGTATCCGATAATCGTGATCGTCACGACCATGACCGCGCTCATCGCCTCATACAGCATCAAGTCCACGAACGGAGCGCTCAACGCGCTCGAATCCAGGGCGCCCAAGCGCATGCTGCTGCTCGCGTCCTACATCAACCTCGTCATGAGGAACCTGCGACACCGGTCACGGTCGTCTCGTCACATATCAGATGAGATGAGGAACAACCTATCCAGTCTGTTCGTCAACCTGGTAATCGTGTTGTCAGTTCTCGTGGGCCTCGGTAGCACATTACCGAACGCGGGTGAGTACGCATACCTTGTGGGCGGGAGCGAGGAACTGTTCATACTCCTGGCCGTGACGGCAGCACTCGTCCTCATCGTGCCCGCCATGTACAACGTGTGGGGGAGGACCATCAGGTTCGTGGAGGTGTCCACGAGCGAGGCCATGCTCGCGACCAGGTCCGCGGAGACAATGGGGTACCACGCGACATCGAAGGCGCTGAGGTGGGCTATACTGGGCCTGTACATCGCGGTCGGCTTCGTCATCGTTTCCCCGATGCTCCACTCCGTGCTCCGGGAGAACATAATCTACCTCGTCGTCGCGGTCGCCGCAGCCTCCCTCGTCGTGATAGCCCTCTGGAACTCCGTCCAGACCGTGAATTCGAAGATGTGCGAAGTCTTCGAGCACAGAGACGTCGCGGACTATGTCGATTCGTCCAAGGAACTGGAGGAGATCAGCGAGATTATCGCGGCGATGGAGCGTGAGAGATAGTGAGGGTCCTCCACATCTCCGATACGCACCTGGGGTTCAGCGCATTCTCCAGGCTCGACCCCATCGAGGGGATCAACCAGCGCGAATCGGACTTCTATGACGCCTTCCGGCAGGCCGTCGACAAGGCCGTCAGCCTCAGGCCGGACGTCGTCATACACGCGGGCGACCTGTTCGACACCGTGAGGCCGCAGAACAGGGCCATCGACTTCGCCCTCAGACAGATGATACGACTGTCAGAGGCAGGCATCGAGACAGTCCTGATCTCGGGGAACCACTCCACACCGAGAATCAAGGAGACCGGGACCATCTTCAGGATATTCGAGCATCTTCCGCACATACACTCGGTCCACGAACCAGGGGTGTCGAAGGTGATCGTCGGGGACCTCACCGTCCACGCCGTCCCACATTCGGTCACGCCGCCACTCCAGGATGTCGTGAGAGAGGCATCGCCCTCGAAGGCCACGAAGTACAATGTGCTCGTGCTCCACGCGGGCATCCTGGACTCGAAGGCGTACAAGATGGATGAGTTCAACGAGCAGAACGTGCCAGCATCGGCCGTCTCTGGCGGCTTCGACTACACCGCGCTCGGGCACTTCCACAAATTCACGGAGATCCGGCCAGGAATGTACTATTCAGGTTCGACCGAGAGGCTCGGGTTCGGCGAGGTCGACCAGGCGAAGGGGGTCGTCGAAGTGGACCTCGGCACAGGGAAGGTCGGGTTCCATGAACTCAGGACCAGGGGCATGATAGACATCGAACCGATCGATGCGTCGAAACTCACGTCATCTGAGATACTCAAGGTGACTCGGGAAAGGCTCAGCGCCGCCGACATAGACGACATCATCGTGAGGATGGTCGTGAAGGATGTGCGGCCTGACGCGTACCGCTCGCTCGAGGTGCCGGCCATCAAGAAGCTGGGGTCGAGCGCGATGCACTTCGAGCTCAAGATCGACAGGCTAGAGGAGGAGGGGAAGGCGGTAGCCGGGGACGCTCATATAGGCTCTCTGGAGCACGAGTACCAGCTATACCTCTCATCGCTCGACCTTCCACAGGAGAAGAAGGACCGGCTCATGTCTGCCGGATTGCCGTATTTCGCGGAGGGAGAGGAGTGAGGATCGCCTACCTGGAACTCAGGAACTACAGGCGCTTCCGCGAGGTCAAGGTCCAGTTCCCGGACGGCATCGTGGGCATCATCGGTTCCAACGGCTCTGGGAAGACCACGCTCATAGAGGGGATCGCGTGGGCCCTGTTCGGTAACACGGAAGAGGTCGTGAGGACCTCGAGGGAGAGCATCAAGAGAACGGGTGCGGGCGCGGCCGAGTCCTGCGGTGCCGTTCTGGAGTTCGAACTGGGAGGTTCCGATTACAGGATCGAGAGGGAGATGGGGGGCAAGAGCCTCACCATGAAGGCGACCCTCAAGACCGGCGACACCATACTGGCAGAGGGGGACAAGCCGGTCAAGAAGGCGGTCGAGAAGCTCATAGGCATGGACCACAAGTCGTTCTTCACATCCGTGTTCGCGAGGCAGAAGGAGCTGAACGCGCTCCAGAACGTCGCCGCGGGGGAGCGCAAGAAGGCGGTCCTCAGGATGCTGAGGATCGACGGAATCGACGAGGTCATCCAGAAGATCAGGGCCGACAGGAGGGATGTCGAGGAGAGGATCAAAGGCGCCGAGGGGACGCTCATGGACGACCAGGGCAGGGACCGGGAGGCAGTCATCAAAGGGCAGCTCCCCGACCTGCGCTCCGCCCTCGCTGAGGCCGAGACGCTCCTGAAAGCAGCGGAGGAGGCAGAGGGGGCTGCGAGCAGGGCGTTCGAGGAGGCCCGCGTCAAGAGGGACGAGCTCAGAAAGGACTTCGACGCATACAACACGACCGCCAAGGACGTGCACGCGAGACGGTCTTCGATGGCCGAGCTGGACCGGAGGGCCGAGAGCCTCGGGAAGAGGGCGGACGAGGCCAGGAAGAAGCTCGCACGGCTACCTGAGCTAGAGGCCGCGGAACGCTCATGGTCCGAGATGACGGCCGCCACGGAGAAGCTCGAGGAGGAGCGCAGGAAGGACGACAAGGCGAAACACCTCACTGAGGACTTGAGAGCCGACAAGGCCACAGCCGAGGGGCTTGGCAAGGAACTCTCGGAGGCCGCGAAGACGCTCTCGGGCGGTGAGGACCTCGAAGCCCAGAAATCAGCGGTCGAGCGCTCCAAGACGGAGTCCGAGAAGGCCCGGGCAGACATCTCTGACAAGCTGGGCGAACAACGTGCCAGGAAGCGCGAGCGCGAGGGGGCGGCTGCAAAGGACCGCGCGAAGCTGGAAGAGATACTGAGGCTTGGCAAGGAAGGGAATTGTCCGACTTGCGAGCGCCGGCTGGACGAGGCGTACGACCTCCTTGCGGCCAAACTCCGAAAGGACGTGGACGAGGCGACTGCCGCTTACTCCGATGCCGCGGCCAAGATAGAGGCGTTCCAGAACGACCTCAAGGCGCTCGACCGGAAGGACGAGGCGCTCAAGAAGAAAGCCTCGCACATAGAGCAGGAAACAGGCAGGCGCAGGAAGACAGAGGCGACCGCCGAGGGCCTGAAGAAGCAGCTGGCCCAGCTCGAAGCAAGGATCGCATCCAAGTCCAACGAGCTCTCCGCGCTCGGGGAGCTGAGATTCTCCAAGGAGATGTATGACAAGGTCAAGTCAGAGAAAGAGAGGCTGAAGCCGCTCCATGACGACTTCGTCAGGCTGAAGGGGACCGAGGAGGAACTGAGCAGGGTAGAGGCGGACCGCGCAGAGGTCCGGGACCGTTTGGCGAAGCTGGGGTTCGAGGTCGAGGCGCTCTCGCGGCTGATTACAGACCTTGAACCAAAGAAGGCGCAATATGACACAATATTGAAGATAGTTGAGGAAAAAATGGACATACTCTCCAAGGCCAAGGACGAAGCGCGTTCCAGGTCGAACAAGCGCGACTCGGCGAGGAACGCGCTGCAATCCGCTGAGAAGGACCTTGGGAACATAGAGAGGGTCAGGAAGAGCATCGAGGCCGAGCGGATAAGGAAGGACGACCTCGCATCGCTCGAGGATGTGATGGTCTCGTTCAGAGACCACCTCATAGGGAAGGTCGCGCCCACGCTCGCGGAGCTCACGTCACATGTCCTTGGGTCGACCACTGGCGGCCGGTATGGCCGTGTCGAACTCGATGAGAGCTACGAGATCCAGGTAGACGACGAAGGGGTGCTGCACCCGCTCGGCCGGTTCTCCGGGGGCGAGTCTGACCTGGCCAATCTCGCACTGAGGCTGGCGATATCGAGGATCATAGCTGAGCGGACCGGGGCGAACCCGATCAACTTCCTCATCCTGGACGAGATATTCGGGTCCCTGGACCCCGACAGGAAGAGGAGCGTCATGACGGCCCTGACGGGCCTGTCCGCCCAGTTCAGACAGATATTCCTGATCACGCACATCGAGGACATCAAGGACCTCATGGGCTACGTTATGACCGTTGAGCAGGCCGAGGACGGCACGAGCACCGTCAAGCTAGCATCATGAGCTCATTCGAACCCGCCGAGGGTCATCTGGTCCTGTATCACGACGTCCCTGGACTCGTGCGGCATGCCCAGCACATCCATCATCTGGAAGGCGTTCTTGACCGCCTTGGCCCTGCCGTGGTTGTTGAAGTAGATCCTGGCCTTGTCGCAGTTGGACACGATCTCGCTCAGCCTCTGCTCCCACTCGGAGAGCTGCTCGTGACTGTAGAGGTAGTCGTACCTGTTCAGCCTGTAGTCGTCCTCCGCCTCTTCCTTGTACCAGATGTCGTAGTTGCGCCCGTGGAAGCGGACATAGGCGTGCTTCGCGGTGAGGGAGCGCGTGATGGGGAATCCGGGGCCGTCCACGATCGTGTTCGCTACCTTGAACTCCTGAAGCACCTCGACTGCGTCCGAGGCCAGCTCGTTGCCCTTCTCGTTGAGCCAGGACCTGTGCCTGAACTCGACGGCATAGTCGTACTTGTCGGTCTCGAGCATCTGGAAGAGCGCCCGGAGCTTGCCAAGGCTCGGGCGGTCCTCGAACCTGAAGTACGGCGACATCTGTATCAGGACGCCACCTAGCAGGCCAGCCTCGGCCAGCGGCCTGACGCATATGTCCTCGAAGCTCGATGCCTGGGCAGCCGCTGCGTCCGGCGAGTCCTTGAGGATCGAGTCGTGTGTCACGATCTGGGGCAGCTTCACGGAGAACTCGAACCCGAGCCGCTGCTTCCCCTTCTCGATCCACGATTTCACCATGAACTCGTTCGGAACCCTGTAGAAAGTGGAGTTTATCTCGACCGTGGGGAAGAACTTGGAGTAGTACGCGAACCACTCCCCCTTCCTGCTCGCCAGTTCGGTGGGGTAGAAGCGCCCCACCCAGTCGTCGTACGACCACCCGGAGCAGCCTATGAATGCTGCCATCAGTGTTTATAGATGCCTTCGGGCTATAAAAATGATTCCAGGGGCACATCCGGAGGTGCCAGCAGGTTCGCGCCAGTAGTGCGCAGACTGCTCTCGGACGGGGGAAACCGATATATCCCAGGAGTCCACTAGCTCAAGGATGCCTGGAAACAAAATGCTGCGGACCCGATGATGCAGTGTTCCGACACCAGGCGACAGTGCGCCATAAATGGGTCCCTCTATGAACCACCGGTGAGACACCGAGGCATGTGTAGGGGACAACCTGGCGTGCGACAAAACCCCCAGGAGGGTCAGGGCGGCGAGAGTGCTTGAGCATGCCATGAACCGCACTGTTACACCTGGGGGACACCCTTCTTGACGCGCTTCTGTCTCGCCAGCTTCGTCAGCCACGCTTCGGCCTCGTCGTACATGGAGAACCTCCGCTCCGCGTCCCTGAACTCCTTTGTGTGATGAACCCTGTGTGTCGGGGTGCCCTTGGCGTCGAGCACGCCGTGTAGCAACTCGTGGTACACTACGAACTCGAGCACGTACCTGGGCACCTTCTCCGAGTCGAGCACACGGTTGGCGGCCAGGATATCCAACGGCTCGAAGTAGAACCCCAGTCTCACGGAGGGGGCCTCCTTGGCCCATGCGAGATCGGGACGCCTTATGGAGCCCTCGAAATAACACGAGTTGACATAGTCGAAGACGGTGCCAAGGTCCCGGGCAGATCCCACAGGCCTGAACGACAAGTTCCTTGCCCGGGTCATGTAGGTCTTCTTCTTCGGTTCCCAAAGAGTCCTCGACCGTGCATATTCTAGATACCTCTCGGCCATGCCATCCGGGCACCTCTTCTTGTACGCGCGGCAGAGGAGGTACCATGCCAGGGCCTCAGTGACAGCCTCTGGGGCAGTGTCCATGTAGTCACTTATCCTGAACGAGATCGTGCTCTGTCTCTGCCGCCAAGTGTGCTTCAGCTCGTTGTAGGGGTGATACTCTGCTGACACCCTGCCGGCCGACAGCTGCTTGCCCACCTGCCTGAAGACACCCTCTAGGTCCACGCGTCGAGTATGGCGAAATCGACTTTATATTGTTGACCTCTCAGGGTATCCCGTGATGTCGAGAGGAACCACTCAGACCCGGAGAACGTATGCGGGGATGATATCTGCGGCCTGGACTGTCCTCATCACATTCTCATTATCGGGCATTCTGACATGGGCACCCGCAGGGGCTGGCCCAGTGGCAGGGGCAGATGACGAGACGCTCGTGGCATCTGTTGACATTGACCGGATGATGGAGACTGTCGAGACTCTCCAGGCCTTCGGGTCCAGAGAGTTCCATCTCGAGTCGTCGCGGCAGGCTGCCAAATTCCTGTACGAATCGTTCGAGGGGATCGGCATGCCAGTGGAGTACCAGTATTTCATGGTCAAGGAAACCCAGGTCGCGAACGTCGTGGCCACGCTCCAGGGAAGCGACGCGGAGGCGGGCATATATCTGTTCGGCGCCCACTACGACTCCGAGAACAGGGGGGTCTACGACCTCTCGACCGCGGAGAACCTGACCGCCCCAGGAGCGGACGATGACGCGTCCGGGGTCGCCGCGGTCCTCGAGATGGCCAGGATCCTGAAGGAGTCGGGATTCCCTGCGACCGTGAAGTTCGTCATGTTCGGCGCGGAGGAGTACGGATATGACAACTCCGGGGGCTGCAAGGGCAGCGAACACTTCGCGGCCCAGGAGGTCTCGCTGGGACATGTCTACTCTGGCACGGCGGCACTCGACATGGTCGGGTACCGTGAAGGGGACAGCAACAAGATCGTGCTGGTCGTGAACGAGGACGGGTACGCGCTCGCAGACTCGACCTCGAGGGCCGTGGACAGGTTCGGAACCGACCTCGACCTCGAAGTGCTCGTGGACCACACAATCACATACAGCGACCACAGCTCGTTCTGGAACCAGGGAATGCCTAGCATGCTCGTCGTCGAGGAGCTGGACGACTTGCTCTCCCCAGTGAACCCTAACTATCATACATCGTACGACACCGCCGACAAACTCTCTCCTGAGCAGCTCGAGGCTGTCACCGAGGCGCTCCTCGGAGGTCTCCTGCTGATCGATGACGACGGCTTCGGCGCCCTTTTGATTTTCGGGACAGCTATAATGTCAGCGGCCATTGTGTCAGTCGTACTGTTCATTCACATTCGCAGAAGGCGAGGCGGGTCATGAGATGACTGGTGACGAGATGAAGGGACCGAAGCGGGAGTATCCGGAAATACCGCTAGTGGGCGTTGGCACTGTGACCATCAAGAACGGCAAGATACTGCTCGTAAGACGCGCGTTCGACCCAGGCGCTGGCAAATGGAGCATCCCCGGAGGGCTCGTGGAGGTCGGGGAGAAGCTATCCGAGGCCGCGGCGAGGGAGACCGAGGAGGAGACCGGCATCGAGGTGGAGATACTGGAACTGATCAACGTCTTTGACATGATAGATCTGGACGATGCAAAGAGAGTCAAGTACCATTACGTGCTCGTCGACTTCCTCTCGAAACCGATTGGAGGCAAGGAGCGGATCTGCGACGAGGTCACCGACATCAAGTGGGTCACTTTCGACGAGGCCAAGGTGATGGACCTCACGAGGACGGCGAGGAAGGCGCTCGAGGAACTCTTCGGAAGCTCGATCGCCTAGGTAGTCCTACCAGGCGGCATGAACTGTGGGAACGCGATGCCTCCTGGCAGCCCTGTCTTGCCGACATTGGTCGTCTTCAGGACGAGCACAGGCACGTCCGCAGTCCTTATGATCCTGTCGTATGAGGCACCAAACAGTGTCCTCTCGATGGCGGTCTGGGCGCCCGCGCCCATGACCAGGAGATCGGTTTTCTTGAGTTCCTGTTGCACGGCGGCCACGAGCGACTTGGACCGCAGATAGTGGACCTCGTGCGCCACGTTGACCCTTGAGCACATCTTGCTTAGCCTCTCCGCGTTGCCCTTGGCGAGGGCGACCTGCCGGTCGTCCGTGATGACCGCCAGGATCTCTATCGAGGCGCCGTATTCCTTCGCTATCGGAAGGGCCAGCAGGAGGGCCTTCCTCGTCTCGAAATACCTGCCGGAGACCACTAGAATTCTCTCGATGTTCTTGCTCAGCCTCTTGGTCTTGATGATCGCGACATCGCACGGGGCACGTCTCACGACCTCGTCCAGATTTCTTCCCAGGATGGTCCTCCCGCGCCTCTTCGTGCCCTTCCATCCAAGGACAAGCAGGTTGGCGGCCTCGTGCTTTATCTGGTCCAGTATCGCTCCGGGGACATAGTACGACACGGAGACCACGGGCCGCACATCCACGGTGGATGGGGCCACCTTGACAGCTTTCTTCAGACCCTGGGCAATCTCGTCCACATAGTCCTTGCTGATGGCCTCCAGGGGCATGGCTCTCGGCACCTCGACTACGTTGTTCACGGTCAGATCGCCCTTGAAGTACCTGGCGATTATGCCTGCGGTCTCGACGAGCCTCAGGTCCCCGAGGTCGCCGAGCGCGAGGAACACCCTGTACTTTTCGATCTTCTCCCTCGGAAGGGGTTTCTGAGGCACCCTCCGCCTCTCGACGATGGACCGGTATTCCTCTGACGGCTTCGCGAAGGCCGACAGGGCAAGCCCGACAGCGACCCAGACCGCTGTGATGTACCACGCCACGGGCATGAACAGGTAGAGATATCCCGCGATGACGATGCTGAAAATCATGCCTGCGACCGGGAAGAGCGGGAAGAGCGGCGTTTTGAAGCCGATGTCGATCTTGGTGAGCCTCCGTCTGAGCTTTATCGAGGCCGCATTGGCGAGTGTGAACAGGAGCAGGAACATGATGGATGTCGATGCGACCACCACTTCAAGCGGGAAGAAGATGGCCATGAAGAGCATGATCAGACCGGTAATCATTATGGCGTTGTGTGGGACCCGCCTCTTTCTGTGGATGGAACCGAACAGCTTCGGGAGGGACTTGTCCCGACCCATGGCGAAGCTGACCCTGGACGACGAGAACACAGTGGCGTTCAGCGCGGCCATCGCGGACAGCACTCCACCCAATATGACCAGCGGCGCGCCGAAGTACGGAATGACATGCTGAGAAACGGAGGTGACCGCGTTCTCACCCTCGTTGCCAATCCATTCCGGAGTGAAGTTCGCCAGACAGGCGAATGCGACGCTCAGGTAGAGGATAGCCGCCACGAGCACTGACAGGAATATGGCCCGCGGGACGTTCTTCTTCGGGTTCTTGACCTCCTCACCACACTGTACGATGATCTCGTACCCTTCGAACGTGATGATTGTGAACCCCATTACCATGAACACATCTGTCAGGCCCTTGTCCTCGGGAAAGATCGGGGTGAAGTTATCCACGACTTCGACACCTTTCGCATCAAGGGCGTACAGCACTGCGAACGCTATGAAGAAAGTCAGGATCAGTATCTGGATGAGGGTAATCGTCGAACCGGCCTTGCCTGTGGCCCCGACACCCGCGTAGTTCACACCCAAGAAGAATATGATTGCCCCGGCCGCGAACACCTTGACTACTATCTCGTCGCTCATCCCGAAAAGGTCGATGCCGAAGTATCCAGCAAAGGCCACCACGGCGTAGCCCAGTCCAAGACCGTAGTAGCTGCACGCGACCGTGTGTCCGAACCAAGACATCCACCCGGACATGAACGCAGCTGGGTGCCGAAGGCCCTTCTTGGCCCACAGATATCCACCACCGGCTTCGGGGAATGTCGACCCCAGCTCTGCGTACGTGCCCGCGGTGAACACCGTCGCTAGGGCGTTCAGCACAAACACGAGCATGACCGCTGCCCCGACCTCTCTTGTTGTGACGCCTATCAGGACGAAGATGCTGGTGCCAATCATGGCGCCTACACCTATCATCGTCACGTCGAAAAGGCCCAGGTCACGTCGAAGAGTGACAGTGACGGATTGACCACTGGAACTCGGCATCTGGATTCTTGGGATTAGACGGGCGGTGTATAAGTATTTGCAGGAAGGCGAGTATTAATAGACCGTTTCCGGGAAGGGTGGCGGAACGGCCGGGCGCCCGAGACGGAGCAAGCAGACCTGGCCCTGAACGGCATTATATAAGCATTTATATCGCAGCGAGTCATTCATGCGAACCACGTCAGCGAACCACCTCTTCCTACAGCTGACTGAGGACATCTTAGACGAAGTTCTCAGTTGGGACCCTACGTACGCCACCCAACTCGGGTGGAGGAAGTACGACAGCCACATGAAGGACCTCTCAGCGGAGGCGTACGTTCATCGGGCGAAAAGGATGAAGGAGCTCGTGGAGAAGCTCGAGGAGTTTCCCGACAACCATCTGACCGAAGATGAACGCATCGATAAGGACCTCGCAGTTTCTCTCCTCCGGCTGAGGATATTCGAAATCGAGCGGCTCAGGATGCACGAGAAGATGGCCGTCGCGACCGAAGACCTCGGCAGTGCAATCTTCTTCCTATTCACCAGGGACGACGATCCTCTGGAGAGGAGGCTCGACGCAATCATATCTAGGCTGGAGAAAGTTCCAGAATACCTCGAACGGTCCAAGAGCTCGCTGACCTCGCCATGCAGACTATGGAACGAGATAGCCTTGGAGACGGGGAAGGCGATGGGGAAGTTCCTGGACACGGTAGAAGCTCACGCACTGGACATGTTGGGCAGGACCGATAGGACCATGAAGCTCTCGTCGAGCATCGCGACCGCGAAGTCCGCACTGGCGGAGTACGACCTCTGGCTAGAGAAGGAGGTGCTGCCAGTCGCGGACTCTTCGACGCACATGTCCGCCGAGATGTTCGAAGAATACATGAGACTGAAGGGCTTCGATGTCACTCCAGAAGAGGCGCTAAGAATCAGCGAGGCGCATAAGACGAAGACCCGGTACGAAATGACGTCCGTGGCGCGGATGATCGTCAGGTCTGGCTCGGTCGAAGAGGCGTTGGAACTGATGAAGTCAATGCACCCCGCCGACTATGAGGCTGTCCTCGCATGTTACAGGAGCGACATCCAGAGAGCCAGAGAATTCCTGCTTGCCAAGGACTTGGCCACGATCCCGGACGGAGAGAAGCTGATCGTGACGGAAACGCCGACATTCATGCGTCACGTGGCCCCCTTCGCTGCACAGTTCGAGCCCGGCAAGTTCACTGGAGACCGTACTGGCTTGTTCCTGGTGACGCCCAGCGACAAACCCGAGACAATCAAGGACCACTGTTACGCTCTGATAGCGAACACAGCCGTGCACGAGGGTTATCCGGGACACCATCTCCAGGGGATATGCGGGAACACGCACCCTTCGTTCATCCGTGTCCTCAGCACATCCATGGACTTCGCAGAAGGGTGGGCGCTCTACTGCGAGGAGATGATGCTGGAACAGGGTTTCAACGACACGCCCGAGGGAAGGCTTGCGCAGCTGAGTGACCTCATGTTCAGGGTCGTGAGGGTTGCCGCGGATGTGAAACTGTCGAGAGGTGAGACATCACCGGAGGACGTCGCAGCTATGCTCGTCCGCGAAACCAGCATGCAGAGTGACGCCGCAATGAGCGAGGCGAGATGCTACACGTATTCGCCCACCTACTACCTCTCGTATTTCATCGGTAAGGTCGGGCTGCTACAGCTTCGCGACGACGTGAAAGAGGCCATGGGTGACCGTTTCTCGATCAAGCTCTTCCATGACACACTCCTATACGCCGGCTGCCTCCCCATATCGTTCATGCGCAGAGAGATAGCGATGCGGTTGAAGCAGGAATACGGCATCGAGCTCGGGGAGCCCAAAGAGCGACTCGTCGATTACGCCCTGAAGATCACTGACGCGCGCTCAACTTGAACCGGCCTACGACTCCTTGGACAGGATGTCGACCCACTCCTCCTCGCCCATCTCCTCCTCGGAGACCCACGAGCCAGGGGTGAACTCCTTTGACATGAAACTCAGGAGCATCTCCTCTACGCCCTTGACGGTCTTCATGGTGCCGTTCCAATGGGCGATCCTCTCGCCATATCGCTCCTCGATGTCCCGGATGAGCATCGTTATCGACGCGAAGACGTCCTTCGAGGGCCAGCCGGTGTATATCATCGCCAGGTAGACGGACTTGCCCTTCTCGATCATGACGTTCTTGTCGCCGATCTCGAGCTTCTTTAGCCCCTCCTCCCCCGCCTGGAACGAGTCACGGACGAACTCCTGCACGGCTGTGAACATCGCGCTCACGACGTCCTTGTCGATGCTGGTATTCTCGTGCTTCGTCACATGGGCCACTAATCTGCCGTCGTTGTGTATCAGGAACAGGTTCTCCAACGCGTATGGCCTGGGCAGTCTGCTAGCCGCGAAGTAGCTGGCGACGCCTGCCACCAGCATCACGAGCGGAAGTGTGTACGGGTACCCGATCATCTCGGCCATCGTCTTCGTGATGGCGATGGTGAACGTGACCGATTCTGAGCGCGCGCCATCCGCATCAACCACGTAGATCGTCACGGATATCTCGTCGAGGTCGTCGGGCATGCTGACATATAGATACCATCCGACTGCGGACACATATGCCTCCGGGGTGGCGACGATGACGAGGTCCACGTAGGCCGTTTCTATGTCCGATATGAACTGGCAGATGAACATCTGGAAGTTCCTGGACCAGCCAGCTAGCCTCAAGTCGGAGATGGGCTCCACAACCGGCGCGTCGTTCACAGGTGTGACAACGATTGTGACGGTCCAGGATATCCATGCGTGGTGCGCATCGAACGCTGTGAACACCATGATCTCGTACCCGGACCAGTTCGCGGCCGCCGTGAAGTTCACAGTCCCGTCTGAGTATATCGTCGCGAAGACGCAGCTACCCTCACTCTCACATTCCACGACATACTGGAGATCGGAGTCGTCGATGTCGTAGAACAGCACATCAAGGTTGATTGAGCCGTTGAGATATCCATCCTCGGGGAGCGAAAGAATGTCGGGGTATGGCACGGGAGTAGTTATCACAGGGGGATAGTTGTCGCTCACAGTGACATTGAACTCGCCAATATCGTTAGCGTCCTCTGGATCCTCGACCGTCATCACGACCGACACGATGTATGCGGCGGTGTACGCGCCGCCCGACAGGTCCGCTGGGAAGAGCAGGCAGATAGCACCGTCGGAGAAGGACACGTATTCACTGCTGAATGTGAATGTCAGCTCGCTGAATGAATGGTCGGGGTCGTAGACGTACATGTCCGCGTCCATCCTGTACTCCGTGTCGTATCGGACATGAACATCTCCCAGGGACGAGACGGACGGGGCGTCGTTGACAGGGGACACCGTCACCGTGAGCGTGTCCGTCTTGAACGCGCCTGTCGGGTCCACCGCGGTGAATGTGCCATCCGTGATGCCAGCCCACTCATACGGGGCGGACATGAACACTTCGTGGGTGGTGGCGTTGATGAACACCTCGATGTTCAGGAAGCCGTACTTGTAGAGCAATATGTCCTCGTCGATATCGAAGAAATAGTCATCCAGATCGAAGACCATTATATCCACATCGCCCTCGTCGAGGTAGTCGACATCAGGGAGGGCTTCGTTCAGCGACGGAGGTGTGTCGTCAGTGACCCAGACGACGATGTTGAGATACGCGGAGTTGGTCGAGTCGACTGCGACACCAGAGCCCGCATCTGTCAGTGTCAGCCTCATCGTCTCGAAGTAGCTGATCGTGCCGTCCTTCTCCTCGAACAGGAATGACGATATGAACCCGTCAAACACAATCGAACCTAGATCCGAGACGGACGCGAGCATGGAGAGCTCGTCAGGATCGTTATCCACATCCGAGACATAGTAATCGAAATCGAACGAGTAGGGCGTGTTGAATTTGACATAGTATTCAGTAGGGGGCGTGTGCACGAAGACTGGCCGATCGTTCACAGGCTGGATGCTCACAACGACATCCTGATATGTCGAGTAGCCGTCCATGTCTCTCACCCAGAGCCTGAAGGTGTCGGTGCCAGACTTGTCAGGCTGTGTGATGAAACCTAGGATGGCCTCTGACGCTGGGTCGTGGGTCACCAGATACAGAGAGCTGTTCACGCCTTCAGCATACCATCTGAGTCCGGAAGTCCCGTTCACGTGGTTCCAGTAAGCCGTGAGACTGACGCTCCATGTGCTGTCCTCGTTAGCGATCTGTGACGGTATTGTGTTCAGCCATGGACCGTTCAGGGCGTTAGTCACCGTCACTGCCACGGATGCGCTCATGGAACCGACCGAGACGATTATGACACCACGCTCAGGGATGAAGCCAGCGGTGTACGACACTGTGGACCCTGAGCCTGTGATTACGCCGGACGTGTTCGTGTACCAAGATGGGCTGGAGAGTGAGACCACGTTATCGCTGGAGTCGTATCCTATCGCGGTAAGAGATACAGATTGGCCTTCCTTGACGCTCAGCGGTCCAGATGGCGTCACGACAATCCTGTCCAGTAGCCCCGCGATGACCGTAACACTGACTGAAGCATTGACTCCCGTCGCCTCGTCCTCACACTTCACGGTTCCGACACCAGCAGTGTCGGTGAACAGGGTGGCCGAGAAATCCGCAGAGACCAGAGAGCCTATCACACCCTCGAGGGTCCACGAGGAGGACCAACTCGCGTTGATGTTGCCCAGAGAATCGTAGCCAGTGACATCGAAAAATCGCGAATCACCCGAGGTCAGCTCGAAGTCCTCCCCGGGATCGAGGACTACTGAGACCACCGGGCCGCTGAAGACAATGATCGGGTCGCTCCAGCCATTATCGGAGTTGGACGATGCTCTGATAAGTATCAAGTCCTCACCGAAGTCGTATGTCTGGTCCGTGACCGTGATCGTCCCGCCCTCGGTACCGTTGAAGTCGACCGCGGTCGTGGACAGCGAACCTTGGGCCGAGGTCACCATGTCATCCTCGAACGCGTCTATGGCAACCGTCCCACGCCAGTTAGATATGACCGCATCAAACGGGTCCAGGGCCGTTACGGTCATCGTGAACGCCGTGCCAGCGACGATGGAGGCCGGGGCATCGACCGAGAAATGGTCTACGGAGACAACGGATATCGTGAGGTTCATCCAAGTGGGCGAACCCTCCGCGTCGCTCCCGTTGACTAGAATGGCATACGTGCCGTTCATGAGCGGACCGACGGAACACATGAATGATGTCCACGCAGAGTCAGTCGACGGGTCGACCTCGACCACGGTCATAGGGGACCTCGGAACCACCACAGAACCGTTGGAGGCGTAGGCCACAGTGCACTCCGCTCCGGAGATGTCGTAGCTCCCGAACGGGTCGCTAACGTTAGCCCACACGGCCACTGGTTCGGTGTCGGAGAAAGTCTCGCGGGGCATGCCAGCCTCGTCCTCTGTCCATGCATCATCAACAGTCACGAAGTCAAGCACGGGGGCCGTGATGTACGAGTCGAATACTGCATTGTCATAGAGTATCAGGAGGCCGTCGTTGATGGAATCGCCTCGCATAATCGTCATCACGAGGCGGTGACCGTCGAGCAGGGTGTAGTCGATGGGTGATATGGTCATATCATAGGCCTTGAACGCCGAGTACACCGGTCCTTGAAGGGGTATCGTCGCCTCACCGACCACCGTCCACGAGCTCGGAAGGCTCCACTGGCCAGGGGCGATATCAGATATCCTCACCGTCATAATGGATGCGGATTCGTTGTCCCTCGACGCCGCCCAGATGTGGGCACTTATGTCGCCTTGGATCATGATATCCTGGTTGGCTATGGGATCCATGGCCCAGAAGTGCCTCCACCGTTGGGATGGAAGATTCTTCTTGATCGTCACACCCAGAAGGCCGTCACCGTCGTAATCGAGGTAACCCAGGTCCTGAGGCGCAGATGTGTTCAGCCAATCGTAATCGCTTGTGCTGGAAGGGACGCCCTCGTGCATCCTCAGAACCTTTGACCAACTCGGGAGGGAATCGGCGGAGACTATCCCTGAAGAGGAATCGAGTAGCGGAACGAGGGACCCGGCAATGATGAGCGCAGTGAGCAGAACCGCAGCTGAGCCACCCCGAACCCGAACGGGCATGATGCATCCTGCGTGAACTCCCTTCATGCGCTTCAGTCGCCCCTCTTCTCGCTACGCAGGTAGATTCATAGCCTTCGCTGGGCTTATAAGCGTTCTCAAATCGTTATCAGGGGTGGTAACGGGTACTGGCGCCTACTTCGAACCCATCTTCTCAGACACCGCGAGGCCGAGGGCCTTGAAGACCTCGTCGACGTTCTGGCCGGTCTTTGCGCTCGTCATGAAGGCCTTAGCCTTGTACTTCGAGGCCAGCTCCAGCAGGTCTGTGTCCTTTATGACGCGCTCGTTCTCCATGTCTGCCTTGTTGCCCGCGAACACGATTGGGACGTCCCCCGCGACATCGGTCAGGGCCTTGATCCAGTACCTGAGCTCCTCGAGGGTCTCCTTGTTGGTCATGTCGCACACGGCTATGGCGCCATGGGCCCCGAAGAAATAAGCCTCCCGGAGCAGCTCCCTGAAGCCCTTCTGGCCCATGATATCCCAGACGAGCATCATGACCTTGACGTTGGTCCCCTGGTCGTTGACCTCGACGATCTTCTTTGTGACCTTCGTACCGATAGTGGCAATGTATCTGTCGTCGAAGACGTCCAGGACGAACCTCTTGATGAGGCTGGTCTTGCCGACTCCTGCGTCTCCGATGAAGCATATCTTGACTTTCATGAGGTCATCGTCGTTCATAAGGTCCCCTCCGCTCAGGAGGCTGAAACATGTTCTTCGGGTAAATAAACTCTGCCCCTCTTAAGCCTTTGGCGTTCTGCCGCATCTCGATTTGAACGAGTGCCAGGTAGTTTACATGTAGTGGATAAGGGGCATATGCCAGTCGTCATCTCGCACATTGGATGCTTTATAAAGCGGTGGTCTTCCGGATCGACGGCGAGCTCCCTACGGAGGCGAAGCTGCTCATGGAGGACTTCCGCCTCACGGTCAATCACGCGATCAGGGTCGGGCTCCAGGCAAAGGTGTCTTCGAGAGGAGCACTTGTCAAACTGGTATACAAGGCATTCAGGGAAGAACACCCTAACATGTATGCGCAACACTTGGTTTGCTCCTTCGAGGTCGCTGGCTCAGTGCTCAAGAATCTCCGGAAGCGCTGGAACAGAACCGGACCCTGCCACGTGCCCTATGTCAAGCGATTGATGATGAAGGCGGAGAACCAGGCGTACAAACTCGACCGTGAGAACGGCGTCGTCGACCTGCCGATAAAGGCCAGGTGTCACGTGAAGCTTAGGCGGGTCCTGAGCGACTATCATCGCAGGTTCATGAGCGACCCGTCGTTGTCCCTGGGCTCCCTGACGCTACTCCCCGACAGGGTCATAATCGCGTTCAGGAAGGAGGCGAAGAGACCTTACGAACCGGGGACAGCCCTCTCGCTCGACACGAACGAGCGGAGCCTTGATGGCGTGTTCACGGATGAAGGAACGGCCACTCCGGTAAAAGTCGACTACGCGGACGTGGCCGTCATCCAGAGTAGGCACCATGACCGGCGGAAGCGTCTTCAGAAGAAGAAAGCGCATGACCGCAGGACCTCGAGACGCCTGTGCAAGAAGGAGGGAACGAGGGAGCGGCACAGGATCGAATACAAGATGCACCAGGTGGCGAACGCGGTCCTCGACTTCGCCGAGAAGAACAGATCGGCGGTCGTCCTCGAGGACCTCGAGGGGATGTCCAAGCCGAAGAGGGGCAAGTCGCTCAACCGGAGGCTGAACATGTGGCCCCGGAGGAAGCTCCACCAGTTCATCGAGTACAAGGCCGCCTGGAGAGGCGTGCCTGTGGTCAAGGTGGACCCGTACAACAGCAGCAGGAGGTGCCCGATATGTGGGACGATACAGTATTCCCGAATGGGCGCCCGGTTCGAGTGCGAGTGCGGCTGGCGTGTCGACAAGCACGTGAACGCCGGCATCAATCTGCTGCAGACAGCCTTCCCGGAAGGGGAGGCAGGGGGCTTATGGTTCAGCCCCGGCGCGTTCCGGCATGACGTGATGATGGTCCTCTACGACCCCGTGAGGGGCGCACGGCCGGAGCCGAATGGGACGAGTCAGATGGCGGGGCGGTCCTGACGGACCATCACCCGACTTTGACAGAACC
>Ga0209706_10000048_pt1 | contig 54579 bp, 36 predicted proteins | sample PPLLaktember2015_6_FD_187263 | JGI IMG/M metagenome (GOLD analysis project Ga0209706, IMG submission 187263) | Freshwater sediment microbial communities from Prairie Pothole Lake near Jamestown, North Dakota, USA - PPLs Lake P8 Core (1) Depth... | ecosystem: Environmental > Aquatic > Freshwater...
CGCCAGTGATGGCCGCATCCTGAGTGTGAACAACCAGTTCCTGCCGAACGTCACCGCGGCGGTGGCCTCGTTGCGGCCGGGCCTCGACGCCGTCGGCGGCGTCGGTCGAGCGGCCGCCCACCTCGGCCTGCGCGATGTGCCGGCGCGGGTGACGAGTGCCGACGCCGGCCCGCGACGGAGCACGCGGATCCAGGCGCCTGACCTCTCCGCGGAGGAGATCACCGCCGCGCTCGTCATCGTGCCCGTGCGCCAGGGCATGGCGCGCCTCGCGTGGAACTTCCAGGTGTGGACCGGGGACGAGCAGCATGCGTTCGACTACACCGTGGATGCCGAGTCGGGCCAGGTGTGGACGCGCTTCGACTGGGTGTCGGCCGACAAGTACCGTGTCTACCCGCGGCCGATCGAGAGCCCCGCGCACGCGACGCCGGCGCCTCCCGCCGACGCGCGGGCCCTGGTGGCGAATCCCGCGCACCCGGTGGCATCACCCTTCGGGTGGCACGACACCAACGGCGTGGCCGGCGCCGAGTTCACCTCCACCGAGGGCAACAACGCGCACGCCTACGTGGACGCCGACGGTGACGACATCCCCGATCCGGGCAGCGCCCCCGGCTGCGGGGCGACGCTCGAATGCGACTTCGGCCTGAACCTCGCGGGCGCGCCGGCCTCGTACCAGCCCGCCGCGGTGACGAACCTCTTCTACTGGAACAACATCGTCCACGATGTGCAGCACCGGTATGGGTTCACCGCAGCCGCGGGCAACTTCCAGGTGAACAACTACGGGCAGGGCGGACTCGGCAACGACAGCGTGCGCGCCGAAGCCCAGGATGGCGCCGGGGCCAACAACGCGAACTTCCTGACGCCGCCCGACGGCTTCCGCCCACGCATGCAGATGTACACCTGGACGACGACCACGCCCAATCACGATGGCGATCTCGACGCGGGCATCGTCGTGCACGAGTACGGCCACGGCATCTCGAATCGTCTCGTGGGCGGGCCCGGCAATGTGAGCTGCCTGACCAACGCCCAGCAACCCGGTGAGGGCATCAGCGACTGGCTGTCGCTGGTCTACACCGCAAGGCCCGGTGATACGGCGGCAATGGGACGCGGCATCGGCACCTACGCCATGGGACAGCCGCCGACGGGACAAGGCATCCGCACGCAGCGATACAGCACGGATCCCACCGTCAACACGTGGACCTACGCCAGCGTGAACGGCGCCGCGGTCCCTCACGGCGTGGGCGCCGTGTGGGCGCAGGCGATGTGGGAGGTGTACTGGGCGCTGGTCGACCAGCACGGCTGGTCCGGTGACCTCTACGACGCCACCGGCGGCGCGGGGAACCAGCGCGCGATGCTGTACCACAACGAGGGCCTGATGAACACGGCGTGCAGCCCGTCGTTCACCCAGGTGCGCGACGGCATCATCCAGGCCGCGCAGGCCATCAATGGCGGCGCCGACGTGTGCCGGCTGTGGGGGGCGTTCGCCGCCTTCGGGCTCGGCGTCGACGCGCAGAGCGGCGGGCCGAACAGCCTGACGCCGCTGAACGGATTCAACACGCCGATCGCCTGCGGCGGCACGCCGCCGCCGGGCCTGTCCATTGCCGACACGTCGGTGACCGAGGGGAACAGCGAGATGGTGAATGCCAGCTTCACCCTGTCGCTGAGCGCGCCGAGCGCGAACCCGGTGACCGTGGAGTACCGCACCTCCCCGGGGTCGGCCGCGAGCGGCATCACGTCCGCCAGCGTCGCGAACACCATGGCGCTGTCGATTCCGGACCTGGGCCAGGCCAGCTTCTATCCCTCCACCATCACCGTGCCGGAGGGGGCGGGCCGCGTGCAGGCCATCGCCGTCACGCTGAACGGTTTCAGCCACCCCCTGCCGGAAGACGTGGACGTGCTGCTGGTGGGGCCGGATGGACAACGGGCCGTGCTGTTGATGTCGGACGCGGGCGGCGCGCCGGCCGCGGGTGTCAGCCTCACGTTCCGGGACGATGCCGAGGGTGCCGTCCCCACTGGCTTCGTGACGAGCGGCACCTACCTGCCCACGAACAACGGCGACGGAGACGCGTTCCCGGGCGCGCCGGCCGGTCCCTACGGGAGCGCCCTCGAGACGTTCGTCGGCGGCCCCGCGTCGGGCACCTGGAAGCTCTTCATCGTGGATGACCACGCGGGCAGTTCCGGCGCCCTCTCTGGCGGCTGGACCTTGCACCTCGGCGCGGCGGGCAACGACTTCGTGCCACAGCGCGGAACGCTGACCTTCCCTCCGGGCTCCACGACACAGGTGCTGCCGGTACCGGTCTTCGGCGATCTCGAGGTCGAAGCCAACGAGACTTTCACCGTGACGTTGTCGTCTGCCGGCGGCGCTTACATCGCCGACGACCTGGGCACCGCCACCATCGTGGACGACGACGCGGTGGGAGCCCCCGAGCCGCCGACAGGGCTGTTCGTCTCGTCCATCGTGGGCAACACCGTCACGCTGGGGTGGGCACCGCCCCTCGGCGGTTCCCCGCCCACCGGCTACGTGGTCGAAGGGGGCGTCCATCCCGGAGAGGCGCTGGCCAGCATCCCGACGGGGAGCACGCTGCCCACCTTCACGTTCGGCGCGCCGAGCGGTGCGTTCTTCATCCGGCTGCACACGCTGTCGGGGGGGGGTCGCAGTTCGGCGTCGAACGAGATCCGTCTCTTCGTGAACGTGGCGGTTCCGCCCTCGGCGCCCGACGCCCTGCTCAGCATGGTGAATGGCTCGTCACTGACCCTGGCGTGGAAGAACACGTTCGGGGGCGGCGCGCCCACGGGGCTGGTGCTCGACGTGAGCGGCGCCATCGAGACGGCCATCCCCCTGGGACTCACCGACACCTTGAGCTTCACCGGCGTGCCCCCCGGCACATACACGGTCGCCCTGCGCGCCGTGAACGCGGCCGGATCGAGCCCTGCCGCCGGCCCGCTGACGTTGACCTTTCCCGAGGCGTGCTCCGGGCCGCCCGGCGCGGCCACCAACGTGCGCGCCCATCGGGTGGGGCACACCGTGTACGTCTCCTGGGAGTCTCCGGCGACCGGCGTGGCGCCGACCGGCTACCGGCTGAACGTCAGCGGGGCGTTGAGCGGCAGCTTCGGGACCACGGCCCGCGCGCTGAGCGGGTTGCTGGGGAGCGGCACGTACGAGGTGACGGTGTCGGCGTCCAATCCCTGCGGGACGGGTCCCGCCGCCCCGGCCCAGACGGTGGTCGTCCCCTAGTGCTGAGGCGATTGGTGCCGATATGACGCTTTGAACGTGTGAGCGTCAGGATCTGTCCATCCAGGCGACTCTAGCGTGCCTGTTGCGTCGATATGGACAGTTCGGTTACGCTTTTGCCCGTCCGAATGGCTCCCCCCGGGCTGATCGGAGTGTTCTCGTTGCCGTCCGCCGTCGTCGCCATCCTCGTCGCTGCCAGCGTGTGCTGCGGGTCCCGTGTCCCGGGCCCCACTTCCCCCGCGACTGAGCCGGATCCCCAGTCCAATCAGGACAAGCCGCCGCAGGTGACGCTGCGCGCGGGCGGCACGTACGACGTGCCAGGCCGCGGCGCGACAGTCACCTTCGTCCGGGTGACGGAGGACTCGCGTTGCCCGACGGGCGTGAACTGCGTCTGGGAAGGCGACGCCGCCGTCGAGCTGCGCGTCCAGGCCGGCGCCGCCGCGCCTGCGACCGTCCAACTCCACACCAATGACCGATTCGACCGCGAGGCCACCGCCGGGGGGCTGCGCCTGCGCCTCGAGTCGCTCGAACCCTATCCCCAGGCCGACCGCGCCATCGCGGCCGGCGACTACCGCATCGTCCTGTCGATCTCAACCCAGTAACCCATACGGAGCCACGAGCTTGTCGAACCGACATCGAAATTCTGCAGCAGCTGTGAAACGTTCACGGTCGAGGCAGCACGTGCTGTCCGCCCTCGTCCTCGTTGCTGCAGTGGCCATGACGGCGGCCACCTTCGCGCAGCCCGGCGATCGATCGCCTCTGCTGATCGCCGACATCGTCGATTCGAACCCGAACTTCGACATTCGAACGTTCAAGCAGGATCCGCGGTTTGCGGACAACGAGGCTGCGGCGCAGTACGCCACGCGCTTCGCACCCGCGCCTGGCGTGAGTGCCGACCTGTCTGCGGATCGCATCGCGGGAGTGGCCGAGCTCGAGGCGGCGTTCAAGGGCGTCGACATCGAGGAGAACGCGGCGCTGGGTACGACCGAAATCGTGAGCGCGGCGCCGGGCACGGGATTCCTGACGGGGCCATCTGGTGACCGGGCCGGCACGCTTCGCGCGTTCCTCACCGCGCACGCGGCCGCGTATGGCCTCTCGGCCGCGCAGGCCGGCGAGCTCGAGGTGGAGGCCGACTACATGAACCCGGCCGGCAACATGGGATGGGCGGAGCTCAGGCAGAGCTTCAACGGCATCCCGGTGTTCCAGGGCTACCTCCGCGGCGGTTTCACCCCCAAAGGGGAGCTGGTTCGAACGACCGGCGTGCTGGCCACTGGCGTCGACGCGGCTGCGCTGGCCACGACGCCGTCGGTGAGCGCGGCGCAGGCCGTGGCGCTCGCGGCCGCGAGCGTGGGCTGGGACGTGTCGGAGTCGGCCCTCCAGCAGAAGGCCGTGGAAGGCGCGAAGGTCACGTTCGACCGCGCGACGATGGACAGCGACGCAAAGGCGTGGCCGGTGTACTTCCCGCTGGCGCCCGGCGCGGTGCGGCTCTCGTGGGCCACGGAGATCTGGGGTGATCCGGACGCCTACTACTCGGTCATCGACGCGGAAACCGGCACGCTGCTCTTCCGCAAGAACATGACGGAGTACCAGGCGCAGTCGGTCACCTACAATGTTTACACGAGCGACAGCCCGGCCCCGGGCTCGCCGAGCCTGGCCACGCCCGACAACGACTGGCAGGCGCCGTACGTGTCGCGGGTGAACGTGACGTTGATCGGCAACGAGGGGCCGAACACGTTCAACAACCTGGGCTGGATCACTGACGGCGCCAACATCACCGACGGCAACAACGTCGAGGCCGGCATCGATCGCGACGGCGCCAACGGCGTGGATGCCCCGGTCACCGGTTCCGGCAGCCGCATCTTCAACTTCAGCTACAACCCCGAGGTCGATGACCCGCTCACGCTGAACTACCAGCGGGGCGACGTCACGAACATGTTCTACTGGGTGAACCGGTTCCACGACTCGACGTACCTGCTGGGCTTCAACGAGCAGGCATTCAACTTCCAGAACGACAACTTCGGCCGCGGGGGCCTCGGGGCCGACCGCGTGAGTGCGGAGGGACAGGACAGCTCCGGGACGAACAACGCGAACTTCTCGACGCCGGCAGACGGCGGCCGCGGCCGGATGCAGATGTTCCTGTGGACCGGGCCGACCCCCGACCGCTCGGGCGATCTCGACGCGGACATCATCCTCCACGAGCTGACGCACGGCCTGTCGAACCGCCTGCACGGCAATGCCACCGGTCTCAGCACCAACATGGCGCGCGGCATGGGCGAGGGCTGGTCGGACTTCTACGCGCGGTCGCTGCTCAGCACGGCGGACGAGAACGTCAACGGCCTCTACACCGTGGGCGGCTGGGCCACCAACCTCGCGGCCGCGGGCTACACCGACAACTACTACTACGGCATCCGCCGCTTCCCGTACGCGCCGCGCGCGGTCACCGGCGGCCCGTCGAACCGTCCGCACAGCCCCCTGACGTTCGCCGACATAGACTCGACCCAGGCGGACCTGACGGACGGGGCCTATCCCCGCGGGCCGTTCGGTGTGACCACGGTGGATCAAGTGCACAACATCGGCGAGGTGTGGGCCGGCATGCTGTGGGAGGTGCGCGCCCGGTTCGTCACGAGGCTGGGCCACGCGGTGGGGAATCAGCGCATCCTGCAGTACGTCACGGACGGCATGAAGCTGGACCCCGCGGGCCCCACGCTCATTCAGGCGCGCGACGCCATCCTGGCCGCGGCTGCGGCCGGGGGTACCCAGGCCGACATCGACGACATCTGGACCGGTTTTGCCACGCGCGGCCTGGGCGTGCTGGCGGCGGTGACCGACGCGGGCACGGGAGGCAACAACACGCGCGTGGTGGAGAGCTACCTGACGCCTTCCGACCCCGTGCCGAGCTTCTCGATCGACGATGTGAGCCTGACCGAAGGAAACGCAGGCACCAAGACATTCGCCTTCACGGTGACGCTGACGGGGGCGAGCGCCGCCGAGCACCGCGTGTCGTATGCGACGGCCAACGGGACCGCCGCAGCCCCGACGCCGACCACGCAGACGGCGGTCACCGCGACGTCGATTCCCGCTGGTGCTCCGGCCACGACGGTCGGGAATGCCGCGCCGTACCCGGTGACCGTGAACGTGGCGGGCATGACCGGCACGATCACCAAGCTGGCCGTTCGGCTGAACGGCCTGACGCACACGTGGCCCGATGACATCGACGCCCTGCTCGTGGCGCCGGGCGGGCAGGCGGCCATGTTCATGTCGGACATCGGCGGCGGCGGCGATGTCAACGCGATCGACCTGACCTTCGAGGATGGCGCTCCGGCCGCGTCAACGAGCCAGCTGGTGACAGGCACCGTCTCGCCGACGAACACGACCGCGAGCGAGTCGCTCCCCGCGCCCGCCCCGGCGGGACCGTATCCGACGCCGCTCTCGACCTTCAACGGCACGAACCCGAACGGCACGTGGAGCCTGTATGTCGTCGACGACGCCTCCGGCGATTCTGGGTCGCTGGCCGGGTTCTCGCTGCTCATCACCACCACGACGTCGCCCGGCGACTACTTCTCGGCCTCCGGGGAGCTGGTCTTCCCGCCGGGAACCACGTCCCTCCCGGTGAACGTGACGGTCAACGGCGACGTCACGCCGGAGCCGAACGAGACGTTCTTCGTGAACCTGTCCGCGTCCATCAACGCGGTCATCGGCGACAACCAGGGCGTGGGCACCATCATCAACGACGACGGCGGAGGCCCGGTGCCCACGGCGGCCAATGATGCGTACGGTGCGGCGATCAACACGGCGGTGACCGTGCCGGCTCCAGGCGTGCTGGGTAATGACAACTCGAACGGTGGCGGCGCCATGACCGCGGTGCTCTCGACCGGCCCGACCCAGGGGTCGCTGTCGCTGGCGGCGGATGGCGGCTTCACCTACACCCCCAACCCGGGGTACTCGGGCCCGGATAGCTTCACCTACTTCGCGTTGAACCCCTTCGGCGCCGGCAACGTCGCCACCGTCAGCCTCACGGTGGGCGGCCTGCCGACGACCGTGAACGACGCCTACTCGACCCCGTACCTGACGACGCTGAACATCACCGCGCCCGGCGTGCTCGGGAACGACAACAGCAATGGCGGTGGCGTGATGGGGGCGGAACTGCTGTCGAGCACCTCGCACGGGACGCTCTCGCTGAGCGCGACCGGCGCGGTGAGCTACACGCCGGCCTTCGGCTTCGCGGGCGTGGACAGCTTCACCTACCGCGCGCTGAACGGCGCCGGACCGGGCAACGTGGCCACGGTCGACATCACGGTGGACGCGCCGACCACGGTGCAGCCGCCGTTCAACCTGCGGGTGGATTCGGTGGTCGGCAACACCGTGACGCTGCGCTGGGACGCGCTGCCGATTGGGCCGCAGGCCTCGACGTTCATCCTCGAGGGCGGGCTCAATCCGGGCGAGGTGCTGGCCAGCATCCCGTCGGGACACGCGGCGCCCATCTTTACGTTCGTGGCGCCGACGGGCTCGTTCTACATCCGGATGCACGGGCAGCTGGGGTCGGACAAGAGCGCGGCGTCGAACGAGGTGCGGCTGCACGTGAACGTGGCGGTGCCGCCCTCGGCGCCGGCCAACCTGCTGGGCACGGCCAACGGCTCGACGATGGACCTGGCGTGGAAGAACACGTTCGGGGGTGGTGCGGCGAGCGGGTTGGTGCTCGACGTGACGGGCTCCGCGGTGACGTCGCTGCCGCTGGGCGCGACCGAGCGCTTCAGCTTCGCGGGCGTCCCGGGCGGGACCTACACGTTCCGGCTGCGGGCGACCAACGCGGGCGGGGCGAGCGCGCCGTCCGATCCGGTGAGCCTGTCGTTCCCGGCGGCCTGCACCGGCGCACCCGAGGCGCCGGCCAACCTGCTGGCGTATCGGCTGGGTAGCACGGGCTACGTGGTGTGGGATCCGCCAGCGGCGGGTTCGGCGCCGACGGGCTATGTGCTGAACGTGACGGGCGCGTTCGTCGGCAGCTTCGCGACCTCGGGGCGCGTGCTGAGCGGCGGCGTGGCCCCGGGCACCTACAACCTGAGCCTGGTGGCGACCAACGCCTGCGGGACGGGCGCGCCGGCCAACACCGTCCTGGTCGTGCCGTAAGCTGATATCCGCGCGCGGGAGAGTGCCGGCACGGCCCTCTCCCGCGCGCCGCGTTCCTTTCCTCCGGTCAATCCCCGCTTCGGCGCGTCGAATGACCTGAACGGGCCTGCCAAGAGGCACCACGCTCGCGGTGCCGTAAAATGTTGGGGCGTTGTCCTCACCGCCCAAGCTCTCGATCGTCATCCCGGCCTACAATGAGGCCCGCACCATCCACCGCATTCTCGACCGCGTTGCCGAGGCCGAACTGCCCGCCGGGATCGGCAAAGAGGTGATTGTCGTCAACGATTGCTCGAAGGACGACACCCAGGCGGTGCTCGAGGCCTATCGGCACGCCCGTCCAGATCTCGACCTGAAGCTGTTCAGGCACGAGGTCAACCAGGGCAAGGGCGCCGCCCTGCACACGGGCATCCGGAACGCGACGGGCGATTACCTGATCGTCCAGGACGCCGACCTGGAGTACGACCCGCGCGAGTACGCGCTGCTGCTGAGGCCCATCCTCGAAGGCTTCGCGGACGTGGTCTACGGCACCCGGTTCATGGGCGGCAAGCCCCACCGCATCCTCTTCTTCTGGCACACCCTCGGCAACCGCCTGCTCACGTTCCTGAGCAACATGTTCTCGAACCTGAACCTGACGGACATGGAGACCTGCTATAAGCTGTTCCGGACCGGGATTGTCCAGGCACTGCCCCTGGAGGAGAAGCGCTTCGGCTTCGAGCCCGAAGTGACGGCCCGCATCGCCCGCGTCCCCAACGTGCGCATCTACGAGGTCGGCATCAGCTACTACGGGCGCACGTACGCCGAAGGCAAGCACATCGGGTGGAGGGATGGCTTCCGGGCCATCTACTGCATCCTGAAGTACAACATCTGGCGTCGCTGATGCGAGATCGATCACTCACGAGTCACGGGGGCGCCGGATGACCAGCCCCTCGCAGTTCAGGTTGGGCTGGCGCGCCGTCCTGGCCGACAGCGTGTCCGCCGCGCTGGCCATGGCCCTGGCCTATCTCCTGCGATTCGGCGTGGGTGAGGCGTGGCACTACGCCGGGGTGGGGCGGCTCACGCTGGTGCTGGTCATCGCCGTGCAGGTCGTCGCCGCCGGGGCGGCTGGCCTCTACAGCCTGCGAGGCCAGATGATGTGGCCCATCCGTCTCGCGGCCGGCGTGCTGGTCGGCATGCTGGCGGGCGTGCTGCTGGCGACGTGGACCGGCGCCGGCGAGGGCGTGTCGCGGCAGGCGCTCGCGGGACAGGCGGGGCTGTTCGGCCTCGTCGCCGTCATCTGGCGCAGCTTCGTCGGGCTGAAGGTGCGGCAGCACCAGGCGCGGGAGATCTCGCGACAGTTCGGCGGCCAGGCGCTGGTGGTGCAGGGCGCCGACGTGGGGTCGATGGCGGGCGCGCTGACGCGCACCTGGCAATATCGCCACCTGCTCGGCAACCTGGTGATGAAGGACCTGAAGCTGAAGTACCAGCGATCGGTCCTCGGCTTCGCGTGGTCGCTGCTGAACCCGCTGATCATGATCGGCGTCTACACGGTGGCCTTCACCTACGTGCTCAAGGTGCAGACCCCGCGGTTCGTCTTCTTCCTGCTGATCGGGCTGCTCTCATGGACCTTCTTCGCGGGGGCCGCGTCGAGCGCCACCGAGGCGGTGACCGGCAGCGGATCGTTCCTGAAGAGCGTCGTCTTCCCCCGCGTGGTGCTGCCGTTCGCCACCGTGCTCTTCGCCCTGGTCCAGTACCTGTTGACCATCCTCGTCTTCCTGCCCGTGATGCTCGTTCTCTACCAGGTGCCCCTGGAGCCGCGGATGCTGCTCTTCCCCGTGTTCCTCGTGCTGCAGGTGCTGTTCATCGCCGGGCTGGCGCTCGCGCTGTCCACCAGCGCGGCGGTCTTCCGTGACATGAAGCACCTGGTGGAGGTGGGCATCGGCATCGGCTTCTGGGCCACGCCCATCCTCTACGAGCCGACCATGGTGCCCGAGCAGTTCCGACAGTTGATGCTGCTCGGGCCGATGACGCCGTTCATCCGCGCCTACCAGGACATCTTCTACTACGGCGTGATGCCGGAGCTGGCCATCTGGGTCGTGGCCACGGTGTACGCCGCCGGCATGTTCATCTCGGGACTCAGCATCTTCCTCGCCTACGAGGATCGCTTCACGGAGTTCGTGTGAACGCGAGGCCGCTGATCGTCGTGGAGCAGGTGTCGAAGCGGTTCGTGATCCATCACAACCGGCCCAACGCGCTGAAGACCCGCGTGATGGGCCTGGTCCACAAGCGGTACCGGTCGCACGCCGAGGAGTTCTGGGCGCTCAGGGACGTGAGCCTGCAGGTGGGTCGGGGCGAGTCGGTGGGCCTGGTCGGGCGCAACGGGTCGGGGAAGAGCACCCTGCTGAAGATGATGGCGGGCATCCACAAGCCCACCTCGGGACGCGTGCTGGTGCAGCGCAACACCACCATCGGCACGATGATCGAGTTGGGCGTCGGCTTTCACTCGGAGCTGACCGGCCGCGAGAACGTGTTCCTGAACGGCTCGGTCTACGGCCTCACGCGCAGGCAGGTGGAGCGCATCTACGACCAGGTGGTGGACTACTCGGAGATCGGCCGCTTCATCGACGAGCCGCTGAAGAACTACTCGTCCGGCATGGTGATGCGGCTGGGGTTCGCGGTGGCCGCACACCTGGATGCCGAGGTGCTGCTGCTCGACGAGATCTTCGCCGTGGGTGACGAGGCCTTCCAGGCCAAATGCCGCAAGACGATGCTCGGCTTCCTGGACAAGGGCCGCACCATCGTCTTCGTGTCGCATTCGGCGAGCGTCGTGGAGGAGGTCTGCAACCGGGTGTGCGTGGTGAGCGGCGGCCAGAAAGTGTTCGATGGCCCGACGAAAGAGGGGCTGGCGCTCTATCACGATCTGACCGGGACGCGTGAGCTACCATAGGGCCGTGCCGAGGGTCCTGAGCATCTTCGTGCGTGCCGGGCTCGACCAGTACGGTGACGCGGAAGCGCGCCTCTCAGAGCTGTTCGAGGTTCAGCTGCCGGGACTCGAGCGCGACGTGCTGGTGGTGGACAATCTCCTGCCCCCAGGCGTGGCCGAGTCGAGGCCCGGGCGGAGCGTGATCGGCGGCGACAACCGCGTGTGGGAGTTCTCGGCCATCGACGCGGCCGTGGCGCACCTCGGCCCGTCCATCTGGCGCTACGACCTCGTGAACGTCGTCACCTCGGCGTTCATGCAGTTGTATGTGGCCTACCTCGAGCGCTTCAGGCCAGACGTGGTGTCGGCCCTGGTCGGCCACCGGGCGTGTCTTGGCCACATCGACTGCTACAACGAGCCCATCCGCATCGGGCCGTACCGCAGCCAGCACTGGATTCGCACCTGCTTCTTCATGACGCCGGTGGCCGAACTGATGGCGATCGGCTCATTCGTCTCCGCGTCCGGGCGGCGACCCTGGTTCAGCGGGAACCCGGACGACCCGTTCGGCCCCGAATCGCCCGTCTGCGACACGTACAAGAAATACCTCACCGGCTGGCTGCTGGGACAGGATATCGGGCAGGGCGTGACGTGGCACCGATCGCTGTCGATCGATGCCCACGGCCTGGAGCAGTTCGAGCAGAAGGCGCTGGCGATCCTGAACGAGCACCTGCTGGCGATCCGGTTTCGCGCGGCGGGCTGCCGTCTCATCGACGTCACGTGGCTGTCGGCCATGCTCGGGGCAGGGCGTGACGTCGACTGGACCACGCCCTGGTGGCGGCAACTGGCCGAGCGGGATCGGGATGCGCTAATCGTCCCGGCTGGCCACGCCGCATAGGACGAGCCCCATGCGCAGACCCGATTCGTTGACCGCGCTCTACGACTACGAGCGCTCGTTGCCGGCACACCGGGCGGGCACGCTCGACGCCCAGGTGCTGCGCGCCATGGAGGACCTGGCTCCACGGCCCATGCAGTGGTCCATGGAAACCGGCTGCGGGAAGAGCACGATCCTGCTGTCGAACCTCAGTGAACACCACGTGGTGTTCGCCTACGACGACACGGCCGAGCCCAACAGCAGCATCGGCTACTACACGGGATGTCCTATCTTCCGGGCGGACCGGACGACGCTGGTGGCTGGCGCCACGCAGGTCACGTTGCCGCAGTACGCCTTCACCGAGCCCGTCGACTTCGCGCTGCTGGACGGGCCCCACGGCTACCCGTTTCCAGAGCTCGAGTACTACTACGTCTACCCGCACCTCCGCCCCGGTGCGCTGCTCGTCGTGGACGACATTCACATCCCGACCATCCACCGCCTGCACACGTTCCTGGCGGAGGACGAGATGTTCGAGCTCGTGCACGTCGAGCGGACGACGTCGTTTTTCCGCAGGACCGAGGCGCCTGTCTTCTCGCCATTCGGGGACGGGTGGCAGCTCCAGTCGTACAACAAGACACGCTTTCCAGTGGACGTGTCGGCCGGGGCGACGGCCGGGCCGAGTGCCCCCACGCCACACGCCGGGTCCGATGCCCTCGAGCAGGCACTGGCCGACCTCGAGGCCGCGCGGGCGCAACTGAAGGCCAGCCGCGACGAGACCGCATGGTGGAAGCACGTGGCCGACGAGCGGCGCCTGAAGCGCCGTGTGGCCCGGCGGTTGGGGGACTGGCCGTTCCTGAAGTGAGTGTGCCTTTCAGGGCGCGCTTGGCGTGCTCGTCCGGCGCAATGCACAAAGGCGGAAGCGCACGTGATACGACGGGTACGTCTGGCACGGGACATCTGAGTGTTCGAGGCCGAGCTGCTGCAGAGCCGCGTCCTGCAGTTCAGGCGCCGAGCCGAGGTCCAGATCCAGCAAGAAGAGGCGCTCGGTTGGGGTGTTCTTCACAGTCCGAACGACGCGGTCCCACAGGGCCGTCTCGCCGGTCAGCCCCCAGTTGCTGAGCAGACGGAGGAACGTCGCCGACCGAGGAAAGTGGGGCGCAAGGTAGCCCTGTGGAAAGTCCCACATCAGAAGCGTCGCGTCGGCATAGGGCTCCAGCGCCCGGGTGTCCACACCGAAATAGGAGTCCGACCACGGGGTTCGTCCCCAGTCCGGCAGGCGGTTGCCCATGGACAACGCCACGCACACGGGCAACGTCAGCGCGAGGTGCCTGGTCCACCGGGGCGCCAGTCTGGCGGCCACCCCGATGATGAGCACCGCCGTCAGCACCTCGAGCGCGACGACGTATCGGTAGATCGAGAATATCCGGAGCCAGACGGTGTACGACACCACCCAGAACACGGCCACCGCGAGCAGGCGCCGTGACCGGATGCTGCGATCGGGGCTATCACACCCGACAAGCTCGAGCACCCGGTGAAGGGCCAGGGCCGCGAGTGCCAGGAACCCGGCTGCAAACCTGGCGTCCCGGAAAACGGGCTCGGTGACAAGGCTCTGGTCGGCCACCCAATAGAACGGATAGAACAGCGCCTGGTAAGCGCTGCGCGGAAGAAACCGCGCGTCGGCGAAGTTCTGGGGTGGAGCAAAGGGCGAGTTGAAGATCTCGTTGTAGAACGGGAACAAGGGGCTCTGGAAATGCTCGTACATCGCCCACATCCAGTAGCCGGAGGTCAGCAGCCCGCCGATGCCCGCCGCCGCCCCGAAGGAGATCACGTGGGTGAGGCGTGCGCGAACGTTGCCGGGAAGCATGCAGACGGCCGCGAACAGACCGATGCCGATCGGCCCGAGCGCCAGTTTCATCCCTGCCCCGGCTCCGGCCAGCAGTCCGGCCGTGATGATGGCCCGGCGGTGGGGAGCCCGCATCTCGTCAATCTGTTCGATCACCAGCCACAGGGACGCGAGCACGAGCACGGCAAGGGTGTTGTCGTGCGTGGTGGTGCCAGCCTCCGACAGGAAGCCGGCGCCCAGCGCGGCGGTGACTGCGGCGAGGACGCCGGTGAAGAAGCGGACCAGTGGCGGACCCTGTGGCAGCACCGCGACCGCGATGCGGTGCACGAAGAACAACGCGAGTCCCTGGAAGGCGGCCAGGGCCGAGTAGAAGAGCCGAGGGGGCACGCCGAACCTGAACGCCGCGTATAAAGGAAGGTCTGCGGCGGGGTTGAGGAACGACTGCACGCCGGCCACATGCACGTCGCGTGCGATCCGCCCGTCCAGCAGCATGTAGGCGTTGTACAGGTGGTAGTTCAGCAGGTCCCAGTTGAGGTCCTGGCCCATCCGCCAGGCCAGTCCCACGGACAAGGCGGCATATGCGGCAATCAGGCCGGCGTCCTGCCGGGTGAACAGCGGCGGGGAGGTTGGCGTGTGCGTCATCTGGCCGTGGGTGCCGGTTTGACGCCGACCGCGATCAGGCTCAGCCCGCCCCACGGCAGCATGCGATCGACACGCCGGACCACTGGCATGCCGAGCTCGAGGACCTTGAGCTGGACCTTCGAAAAGGACCGGCGCCGGAGAATGTTGCCGTTCACGAACCATCCCGGCACGGAAAACCGGTTGAAGTCCCTCAGGCTATCGACGTGGAAGCCGGCCTTCTCGAGGGAGCCGGTCAGCACCTCCGTCGTGTACCGCTCCCGATGTTCGAGCGCGTCGTCCAGGGTGTTGTACAGACGGGGATGCTGGGGGACGAGCAGGACCACGCGCCCGCCCGGGGCGAGCACGTGATGGATGTTGGCCAGCGCCGCCTGCGGATCCGGCACGTGCTCGAGGACGTTTACCATCAAGACGGTGTCGAACATCGCGGCCAGCGGCGCGAAATCCTCGAATTGTGTCGCGTCGAGCTTCGCCACCTGCAGGTAGGGCTTTCCGGCCGCGTACGAGCGCAGGTAGTGCAGGTAGTGGGGATTGATGTCCGTCGCGAAATAGCACTCGCGCGGGATGAACTGCGCGGTCAGGGTGCCTATGCCAGCGCCGATCTCGAGGACGCGATCGCCGACGTGGGGCCGCAACGCGTCGCCCATCCACTTGTTGAAGCGACGCGCTCCTTGCAGGCTGGCCAGGATGTGGGAACCGTACTCGTCCGCGGCGTAGAGGTCGTCGACCATCGAGTACTTGAGCATCGAGGCGACGGCCAGCAGCCCGTCCCGCGCACGAATCTTCTTGCCTTCGTCGTACGATCGCGGGGAGTAGCGGATGGGCACCTCGAAGATCCGCGCCCGGCGCTTGGCCAGCTTGAACGTGATCTCGACCTCGAACCGGAAGTCGTTGGACCGAATCGGAATCGATTTCAGCAACCTGGTGTTGATCGCCTTGTAGCACGTCTCCAGATCGGTGAGGCTCAGGTCCGTGAGCCAATTCGAGATGCCAGTAAGCCCCTTGTTGATCAGCGTGTGCCTGTGCATCAGCGTCCGCCGATAGGGAGCGGACATGTACCGCGAGCCGAATGCCGCGTCGGCGCCCTCCTCCACGAAGGGCCGGATCAGCGCCGGAATGTCCAGCGGGTTGTATTCCATGTCTGCATCGTGGACGACGCAGACATCCATTTGCGCATGACCGAGGGCGGTCCGGACCGCGGCTCCCTTTCCCCGGTTGCGGTCATGCCGGTAGACGTGAAGCCGGTGGTCGTCCGCCGCCATTCTCTGGAGCACGTCCCAGGACCCATCCGTACTGCAGTCGTCGACGGCAATCACCTCCATCGCCGAAATCGACGGGTGCAACAGCGAGAGCAGCCGTCGGAGGCTTGCGCCCACGAGATACCGTTCGTTGTAGACGGGTACCAGGACGCTCAGGCTGAGCGCGCCCCCAACTACCTCCATCGGTCCGGTCCTCGTTCCTGTAGCTGCGTCACTGCTGGCATGGAGCCCTTCAGGCGCGCGAGAAAACATGTCTATCGATGAGGGCGGACCAACCCGCGCGACAGCGCGGTGCGCCTCAGCATCTGCGGCGACGGGCACGCGTCCACCAGGGCCCCGACCTTCGTCAGGAGCGCCCTCGCGGCTGCGTCCCAGGTCCACGCGCGGCCGGTTGCCGCGCGGGTCAGCGGCCGCCCCTCCACCGGCTCGCCTCGTTCGAGGCGGCCCAGGACGTCCACGAGCGTCCGCTCCGAACTGAAGGTGATGAGCGTGCCCGGGCCCCGATAGCCCGCCGCCAGCTCGGTGAGCAGAGACGATTCGCGCGCCACCACCGTGCGCCCGTACGCCAGCCCCTGCACGACGGGCAGGCCGAAGCCCTCGTAGAAGGACGGGAACACCACGACCTCGGCGCGGGCGTAGTACGACTGCATCTTGTCGTCGTCTACGGTGCCGCTGTCGAACCGCGTCACGCGCGTCGTGCGCGGCTGGTCGCGATCGCCAAACACCACCAGCGTCTTGTTCGGGAATGCACGCGCGAGCAGGTCCACCGTGGGACCGACGTGCTTGTGGTCGTACCGGTTGCCGAGGATCAGCCAGTACGGTTCCTCCGGTACCGTGGCGACCGTGGCCTTGGCGTACTCCGCCGAGTCCAGCGACAGCGGGCAGACGTCCAGCAGCACGGCGGGGCCGGCGGCGAACCGGTTCTCGAAGCGCTGCTGCGAGAACTTCGAGATGAAGAAGACCGCGTCCGACTCTTCCGCCATGCGCTGCCACACGGCGTCGAGCCCGGGAGGCGCCGGGTAGAGCACGTCCCACGCGATGGTGTCGAGCATCCAGTGGGCATTGACGGCCGCCACGCCTGCCAACTCGTCGAGCTGCGGTGCGTACCAGGGCTGCGACAATCCCAGCCCGGCCGCGAACCGCTCGACGGGGGTGCTGGTGCACACCTGCCAGGTCGGGTAGCGCGACGCCAGCGCGTAGTGATCGGCCACGTTGCGGTGCACCCAGAGAGACACCGACGGGTCGGGCCGCACGCGGTGCAGGGCATCACAGATGTTGAGGATGACGAGCGAGGTCCCGTTGTAGACCTCGTTCAGGCTACGGCCGTCCAGCAGCAACGAGCGCGGCGCATCGACGGCCGCGGCCAGCAGCCGCTCGCCGTTTCTGGCGCGCGCGTCCGGTGTCTCGGTGGCGGTGTGGACGGTCTCGGGGAACGTGGCCTTGATGGCGGCCAGCTCGCCTGCCGTGCAGCCCCACGACCGGGCCAGGCCCGGGGGAAGGTCGACCACCGCGCGGTTGCAGAGCACCGTGCGGAAGCCGGCGCGACGGGCGCGCACCGCGTAGTCGGCCAGGGCGGCCCACGGGCCCCGGTCTCCGACGCCGAACGTGAGACTGCTCGCCAGCTCGCGCCTGATCAGCATGCACGGGGCCAGGTGCTCGGCGAGCAGGCGGTAGTCGGTCAGAGGGGTCAGGACGCGGAGGGGCGCCGTGTGCGTCACCGGACCGAAGTCGGCGAGCAGGTGGAGACGACCGCCTCCCGGGTCGGCAAACCTGGGCACCGCGATGCCGAAGAGAGGGTCGACCTCCAGCGCCTCCCAGAGCGCGCTGACGGCATCGGCCGCCGGCCGCGCGCCCGCCGATACGATGAGCAGCGCGCCATCCACGTCGGCCGCGGCATCGAAGGCCCACGCGCACGCGCGGGCCGCATCGCCTGCGGGCACGACCGCCCACGCGGTGTTGGCGGCGGACTCCACGCCCGGTGGGACGACGACGATGGCCCGTGCGACGACGGCGCCCAGATGGTCCGGTCGGGCCAACGCCTCCAGGGCCAGGCCCGCGTCGGACGGGGTGAGGGCCGACAGGTCGGCGAACGCGGCGATCACGGGAGCCGGTTTCACGGGCGCGGGGTCTCCTGTTGCGCGCCCGCCTCCGCCATGAAGCGGTCCACGCGGGCGTCGAGACCGCCGTACGCGTTGGCGGCCGACAACTGCCGCGCGATGGCAGTGATGGCCACCGCGTCAAACGGCGATCGGGACTGTCGCAGTTGGTCAATCGTCTTGTTCGCGAAGTCGTGCCAGTCGGTGGCTTCGTGAACCCATGGCGTCAGGGCCTCGGAGAGTCCGTCACGATTGTGCGGCCAGCCCACGACCGGCGTCAGCGACGCCAGCGCCTCGATGGACTTGATCTTGAGCCCCGTGCCAGCCACCGCCGGGTTGATCACCACCCTGGCGGTGGCATATTCGGGGCCGAGGTCGGCAACGCGCCCGAGCACGGTTACCCCTGGCGTCCCCGGAGGAACGGCTTGCCCGACCGCCCCGGCCACGCGCAGTTCCGCGCCTGGCACCGCGGCCCTCACCCGCGGCCACGCGAAGCGGAGGAAGTCGCGGAGGCCCGCCAGGTTCATCTGATTGCCCGATCCCGGCAGGAAGGCGACCGGCCGCGAGGGCCACTCGCGGTTCGAGCGCACGTCCGCATCCACGCCCACGACCACGATCTCGCGCCGCGGCGCCAGCCGTCTCAGAGCGGCAGCGTCGCCCTCGTGAACGGCCATGACGACGTCCCCGCGATTCAGGAGACGCGCCTCGTCTGCTGCCGAGATCTGCATGTCGCTGAGCCCGTAGGCGAGAACGTTCGATTCCTTCTGGGACAGCACGTCGTGCGTGTGGACGATGCGCAGCACGTTCGGCCCCATCAGCGGGAAGAACCGCGTCATGAAGATGTACTGGGCCAGGATGGCCACGTTGCCGATGGAATCGGCCAGCTTCCTGACGACGGCGGCTACCACGTCTGGGCAGTAGTCGAGGTCGGGCCCCGGCTCGGCGGGCACCAGCAGGGCCGCGGGGTCGTCCCCGAGACGGCTCAACACGTCCGGGAAATCCCTCAGCCTGAACTCGACCCTGCCGGAGCGATCACAGACGACCACGTTGCCGAACTCGGTGGCGAGGTGTTCGAAGGCGCCCGGTGCGAGCGGCTGCCCCGGGAGCGGCGCCAGCACGAGCAGGATGCGGTACCCGCGGCGCTGGAAGTGGGGCAGCAGGCGCGACAGCGCATACTCGTTGCCCGCGCCCACCGGCCAGGGCGAGACGTGCCCGACGCACATCACCGTGCCGGCGGCCTCGGCTCGGCCGACGACGTCAATCCGCGTCCGGATGGGTCGAAGCGTCGCCTGCGCGGCCCGCTCCACCGCGTGGCCGTCCGCGAGGCCGTACCGGATGAAGTGCTCGAGCGGATTCATGCCGGCGTCGGCGACGTCGGCGTGACGGGCGAGATAGGCGGAGACCGAAAACTCCGGCGAGGGGTCTCGTCCCTCTTTCCACCCACTGTTCATGAAGTGCAGCAGCGGATTGACTCCGGCCACATCCGGATTGCGCTCGAGATACCAAACGGGGTCGAACCAGGGATTCGGGCGCAGGCCGTCGCGCCACCCCCACCTGAGGAAATGCGCCACCGGATCGATTCCCGATTCGCAGAGGCCATCCACCTGGCCGAGGTAGAAGCGGGTATCGAAGAGCGGGTGCGGGTCGACATCCTCCTTGCCGGCATGGTCAAGGTAGTGCAGCAGGGCGTTCACACCCTGCGCATGCACGTCCGGACGCTGCTGCCAGTAATAACCGATGTTGAACAGCGGGTGCGGCGATCGTCCCTCGATCGCGCCGTGCCGGACGAAGTGGTCGAGCGGATTGGCGCGGCCAATATCCGGATTCGTCTCCAGGTAGTACCGCGTGGAGAAGAGCGGGTGCGGGTCCACCAGCTCGGTGGCGGCGGTGGCGAGGTAGTGCACCAGCGGATTGGCTCGCGCCCCAGCCAGGTCGGGCCGCTGCGACAGGTAGTAGGCGGCATCGAAGAGCGGGTGCGGCGCCGCCGCGCCGAGGAACCCCACGCGCAGGAAGTGGCTGAGCGGCGTGGCCGCGCGCACCGCGTCCCCGGGCCACTGTGCCAGATAATGGCGCGCGTCGAACAAGGGATGCGGATTGCGCAGCTCCCAGCCACCGTGACGCACGTAGTGCATCAGGGCGCCGTCGGTGGCGGGGATGTCCGGATTCTGCTGGCGATACCAGGGCGCGTCGAAGAGTGGATGCGGCGACTGGTCGGCGACATCGCCGACCCGGAAGAAGTGGGCCAGCATGTCGGGACCCGGTGGCAGGCCGGTCACGGCTCCGTAATGCGCTGCATCGAACAGGAGGCTGTCGGCCACGAGCGCGATCTGGGCACGATACGCCTGGCTGGTCAAACGCGCGAGGCCCGCCGCGGAGGCAATGGGGTGCCGCGCGATCGCCCGCGGGTGCAGATGCGCCTCCCGCAGCCTCTCGAGCGACCGTGAGACGGGGGACCGACGGACCGGGCGGGCGTCGGGGATGGCTCGCGCGGCGGCCGCGCGTACCTGGCGTTCTCGCTCTTCGCTGTCCGTCCGCTCTTGTCGCGCTGCCCGTTGTCTCGCCCGGAGTTGCCGCGCCTGCTCCCGGGCCAGGTGCTCGGCTCGCTGGAACTGCCCGGTGAGCGTTGCGGCGCGCTCTTCCGCCTGCCGCAGGTCGTTCCTGGTCTGCTCGTGCTCGTCGTTCGCGTTCCTCAGGGCAGCCGCGGTCGAGCGATGGGCCTTCTCCAACTGATCCAGTTGAGCCTGGATCGCGGCCCGCAAGGCCGATTGCTTCGACAGGGCCTGCGCATGTGCCCGTGCGGCCTCATCCAGGCGCCGCGCCGCCTCGGCCCGCTCGCGCTCGGCCTCCTCCCGTTCCGCGTCGCTGCGCTCGATGGCCTGCTGCAGCGCCGACTGGTAGCGGTCCACTTCGCGGCGCAGATCATCGCGGCTGGTGGACATCTGCCGGGTCACCTCGCGGAGCGACTCGACCTGGGCCGCCAGACCGGCGAGCGTTTCGAGGCTCGCCCGCGGCCACATCCTCAAACGGCTCAGGTTCTCGCGCGCCCTTGCTGGCGGGACCGCGGCCACTTCGTGCTGCAGGTCCGCCTCGATGTCGAGGTACCGGCTCTCGTCGGACGGCGTGAGCGGAGTGCCCAGCGCTGCCGCGACCAGCGAGCAGAGATCGGCCACACGCGTGGGCAGGCCCTCGGCCGGCTCGGCCACCGACTGGAATCGCGACAGGCTCCAGAACAGCCCGCGAAAGAGCGCGAACCCGAACTCGACGCGCCAGGGCAGTTCCCATTCGAGATCGAAGAAGCGGAACTGTCCGTCGGCGTGCACCATGTTGAACGGCGTCGCGTCCACCAGCCGGGAAGGCACGTGCGCGGCGGCTGCGGGCCGGTGCAGGCCGGCGGCCTTCGCCAGGGCATCACGCCACGGCTCCGCCCAGGCCGCGACGGCCTCGATGGTCCACCCGGGCCGGTTCAGGATCGGGCCCAGGCGAGTGGTCCACACCTCGCCGGGCAGGAACTCGTCTGAGGCCTTCCGATGGCGGAGGGCCTCGTCGGAGGGCGGATTCACGGACGACTCTGGCGCCAGCGCGCGATGCTCGATCACGATGCCGCGAGGGGTGCGTCGAAAGCGCGTCTCGCGCAGGAACTGCGGCCGCCGATCGCCGGTGAAGTGCCACGCCAGTGGTGCATTGCCGGCGTCCGCCTTCGTCGATGTGCGCCCCGCGACGACGATGAGCGAGTTCGAGAGATCCCCGAGGAGGCCATTGCGGGCGACCAGGCCCAGCGCCTGCTCGAGCGAGAAGAGTGGCAGTGCCGGGGTCTGCGGATCGGTCACGGGCGTGGCCGCGGCCATCGCTGCCAGGTCGTCGCTCCACGCCGGGTCGTCCAGGCCGGCGGGAGACACCATGACGCGCGGGAACTTGTAGTCGGGGAGCACGGCGTACACGGCCTGATGGGGCAGTCCAGCCGCCGTCACCAGCGTGCCCAGGTCGCGTCGCCCGAACGTGCGCGGCTCGCCGGGCCGATAGATGTCGCTGACGCCGCTCATCGCGACCCCAAGGTGATCCTCGGGCCAGCCGGCGAAGTATTTCAGCCCGAGCTGGTTCTCGATGGCAATGATGAGCACACCGTCGTCGTCCAGGAGCCTGGCGGCGTGGTCGAGCACCTGGCGCACGCCCTCCTCGCCGTCGGCGAAGCGCGACGCCCACTCGAGGACGCCGACAAGCGTGATGGCCGAGAACCGCCGGCCCGTCTCGAAGCGCTCCAACCGTTCGTGGTAGACGGAGACGTTGTCCAGGCCCCGGCAGCGTGCCGCGGTGATTTCGGCGCGGCGCCGGCTAGCCTCGAGCGCCACGACCTCGCCGCCGAGTTCGCCGAGGAAACGGGTGAGCACTCCGCATCCGGAGCCGACTTCGAGCGTGTGACCGCGGAGCAGATGATCGAACGGCCTGAGCAGGTTGGCCCGCCGGGGGCTGAGGTGATAGCGCGAGGCCCAGTCCACCATGCCCGTGGCCATCTCGGGCGAATGGAGAGACCGGTCCGAGGCCCGCTGCATCAGCGCACGCAGGGCCCCTTCCGTGGCGTCGCCGTCCGAGTAGTCCATGTCGCCGCCACCCGCCACGGGCACGAAGAGGCGTGCCTCGGTGTCGAGGACATAGGCGGTGGGCGGAGAATCGCGAGTGGATCGGCGGTGCAAGGTGGTTGGTCGCCCGTGACGTGTGGCCTAGAATACTATTTCCCCACACTGCCACGTCGATGACCATTCGCGCACGCGCACCCCTTCGCCTCGGCCTGGCCGGCGGGGGCACGGACGTCTCGCCCTACGCGGATACGTACGGCGGGTATGTGCTCAACGCCACGATCGATCGCTATGCGTACGCCGTCATCAAGCCCCTCGAGGCGCCCGTGGTCCGACTGATCGCCACCGATCAGCAGTCTCGGGCCGAGTCAGGGCTGTCGGAATCGCCGGTGCTGGACGGAACACTGCCCCTGCACAAGGCGGTGTATGCGCACATGATCGGGCAGCATCACGCGGAGCGCCCGATCGCCCTCGAGTTGAGCACCTTCTGCGACGCGCCCGTCGGCTCCGGCCTGGGCTCGTCGTCCACCCTCGTCGTGGCGATGATCCGGGCCTTCGCCGAATTGCTGAACCTGCCGCTCGACGACTACGCCATTGCGCGGCTGGCACACCGGATCGAGCGCGTGGAGTGCGGTTTCCAGGGCGGGCGCCAGGATCAGTACTCGGCGACCTTCGGCGGCTTCAACTTCATGGAGTTCTACGCGGACGACCGCGCGGTGATCAACCCGCTGCGCATCAAGGAGTGGGTGGTCTGCGAGCTGGAGGCGTCGCTGGTGTTGTTCTACACGGGTGTCTCACGAGAGTCGGCACGCATCATCGCGGACCAGAGCGACAACGTCCAGGCGGGGTCGCCGCAGGCCATCGAGGCCATGCACGGCATGAAGCGCGAGGCCCTGATGATGAAGGAGTGCCTCCTGCGCGGCGACCTGAACGGCCTGGTCGAGTCGATGCGCCAGGGGTGGGAGAACAAGAAGCGCTCGGCGAGGACCGTCTCGAACCCGCACATCGACGAGATCTACGGGGCGGCCCTGGAGGCGGGCGCGCTGGCAGGCAAGGTATCGGGCGCGGGTGGCGGCGGCTTCATGCTGTTCTTCGTGCCGACCGAGCGCCGCATGGACGTGATTCGTGCCCTGCAGCGATTCGAGGGTCAGGTGAGCAATTGCCACTTCACCCATCACGGCACACAGGTGTGGAGAGTGTGATGCGGGACTACATCAGGGCGCAGATCGCGGAGTCGCAGGGGATGGTCTCTGCGCTGTTGGCGGACCAGCCGCTGCTCCAGGCGGTCGAGGCGGCCGCTCAGGCCTGCGCGACCTGCCTGGGGGGTGGGGGGAAGATCCTGTTCGCGGGTAATGGAGGCAGCGCCGCGGAGGCACAACACTTTGCAGCGGAGCTCGTCAGCCGGTTCGCGTTCGATCGCGACGCACTGCCCGCGCAGGCCTTGTCCACCGACACGTCCATCCTGACCGCCATCGGCAACGACTACGGATACGAGCAGCTCTTTGCCCGCCAGCTGCGCGCGCACGGCCGGAAGGATGACGTCTTCATCGGCCTCTCGACGTCGGGAACCTCCCCGAACGTCCTGCGCGCCTTCGAGGAGGCCCGCGGGCGTGGCCTGGTATGCATCGGGTTCACCGGCAACCGTGGCGGCCCGATGCGCAAGCTCTGCGACCACCTCATCGAAGTGCCGTCAGCTGATACGCCTCGAATCCAGGAGGGCCACCTGGTACTGGGGCACATCCTCTGCGGCCTGGTCGAGCGCGCGCTCTTTGGCGTGCCGCCGACCTGACTACTGGACGGGGTTGGGGAGGTTCCGGAACACGAAATGCGGCCAGATCTGCTCGGAGTTCAACCCGTCTCGACGGATCAGCACATTCTCGACGACCTCCGTGGCCCCCAGGCAGCTTGACACGGTCGCATCGTCCAGCACGATGTAGCCGCCAGGCACCATGTGCGGCCTGACCACCTCGTACGAGTACTCGACCGCAGACGCGATGTCGCAGTCGATGTGCGCGAGGCGCACGCGGCCCGCCTGCCTCATCACCTCATCGCTGGTGTGCTGGAACAGTCCCCGCACCAGAACGAGGTTGTCGAGTCTCAACGAGGCCACATACGTCTGCAACTCGTCGAACATCACGTCGGAGAAGTCCCCGGCGTTGTGGGCGTCGACCGTCTTGTCGGTGGGCGGCATGCCCTGGAACGTGTCGAGCGCGAACACCTTCACACCCGGGTGCAACTGCTGGCAGACGTACGCCATGAAGATGGCGTTGCCGCCCTTGTACGAGCCGAACTCGACGATGTGGCCGAACGGAAGGCGGTCGAGGAAGAACCGCAGCAGCAGGAACAGGTTCATCCTGTTCTCGTCGGCGACGATCGTGCGGCCACTGGCCACGGCGAGGGCGTCCCGGTAGAGCGGATCGGCCGAGACCCGCTCCTTCAATGGCCCGTATTGCAGGCCCCATCCCCGCTGAGTGCCCTCGTACACGTTCCGGCCCCGCCTGAGCCCCCGGGCCATATCCCTGATTTCCGGCAAGTACGATTCCATCGGTCTCCTGCGTGGGTGCGGCCGTTCCTATGTTACGCCGGACGCAGCCGAGCGGCCGCCGCAACCGCACCAGGCTGGTCGAGCGCGCGCCCTTCGACTCGCGGTAGCGCGCGGCCGCTATAGACTATCGACGTGCCGACGCGTGTCCTGGTGACCGGCGGGGCCGGCTTCGTCGGTTCCTCCCTGGCGACCTATCTGGCGCAGTCTCAATCGGAGCTGTCCGTCACGGCTCTCGACAACCTTCACCGGCGTGGGAGCGAGTTGACGCTCCCGCGACTGGCTCGCGCCGGCGTGACCTTCGTGCACGGCGACATCCGGCTCCGTGAGGACGTCGAAAGCGCGGGGCCGTTCGACCTGATGATCGAGTGCTCGGCCGAGCCGTCAGTGCATGCCGGGTACGGGGGCGATCCCTCCTACCTTCTGGGTGCCAACCTCGCCGGAACGATGACCTGCCTCGAGGCCGCGCGGCGCGAGGGAGCCGGCCTGCTGTTCCTGTCCACCAGCCGCGTCTATCCGATCGATCCGTTGCGGCAGCTGCCGCTCGTGGCCGGCGACACCCGGCTGCGCCTCCCCCAGGGTGCCGCCGGCGTGGGATGGTCCGAGGAGGGCATCTCCGCCGATTTCCCGCTGACGGGGCACCGCTCGCTCTACGGCGCCACGAAGCTGGCCTCGGAGCTGCTGATCGACGAGTATCGCCACATGTACGGCATGCCCGTGGTGGTGAACCGCTGCGGGGTGATCGCCGGTCCCTGGCAGATGGGCAAGGTGGACCAGGGGTTCGTCAGCCTGTGGGCGGCGAGGCACCTGTGGGGCTCCCGCCTCTCGTACACGGGCTTCGGCGGGACGGGGCTGCAGGTGCGCGACCTGCTCCACGTCGACGATCTGTGCGAGCTGGTGGCGCGCCAGATCGATCGGCTGGTGGAATGGTCCGGGGCCGTCCTTAACGTCGGCGGCGGCGCGGCCAGCAGCGTGTCGTTGAAGGAGCTGACGGCCATGTGCGAGCAGCGCTCGGGCCGCCGGCTCGAGCTCGCGCAGGTGGCCGAGACCGCCCCGGCCGACATCCCGTACTACGTCAGCGACAACGCGCAGGTCGCGACCTTGTGCGGATGGTCGCCACGACGTTCGGTTGCGACACTGCTCGACGACGTGTTCGCCTGGCTGGGCTCTGATGAGGAGCACCTCCGCCCGCTGCTGGCCTAGGGCGGCAGCTCGAGAGAGACACGATGTCGGTGGCGATTGTGACCGGGGCGTCGGGGCTGATCGGATCGGAGGCCGTGCGCTTCCTGGCGGCCAAGGGCCTGCGCGTGGTGGGCATCGACAACAACCTGCGCGCCTACTTCTTCGGCACCGACGGCAGCACCGACTGGAACCGTCAGCGGCTCGAACAGGATCTGCCCGGCTACGAACACGTCGCCGCCGACATCCGCGACGCCGAGGCCATGGGCAGCCTGTTCCGACGATTCGGCCGCGACATCAGCCTCGTCGTTCATGCCGCCGCGCAGCCGTCCCACGACTGGGCCGCCCGCGAGCCGCTCACCGACTTCAGCGTCAACGCCACGGGCACGCTCGTGCTGCTCGAGTGCGCCCGCGCGCGCTGCCCCGAGGCCGTCTTCATCTTCGCGAGCACCAACAAGGTGTACGGCGACACGCCCAACCGCCTGCCCCTGGTCGAGCAGGAGACGCGGTGGGAGGTGGAGGCCGCCCACCCGTTCGCCGCGCACGGCATCGACGAGTCGATGAGCATCGACCGGACGATGCACAGCGTGTTCGGCGCGTCGAAGGTGGCGGCCGATGTGATGGTCCAGGAGTACGGCCGCTACTTCGGCATGCGCACCGCGTGCTTTCGTGGCGGGTGCCTCACGGGCCCGGCGCACTCGGGCGCCGAGCTCCACGGGTTCCTGGCCTACCTCGTGAAGTGCGGCGTCACGGGCCGTCGCTACACCGTGTACGGCTACAAGGGGAAGCAGGTCCGCGACAATATCCACTCGCACGACCTGGTCAGCGCTTTCTGGCGCTTCTTCGAAGCCCCGCGGGTGGGCGAGGTCTACAACATCGGCGGCGGCCGCTACGCGAACTGCTCGATGCTCGAGGCCATCGCCCTCGTGCAGGAGATGACCGGCCGCCCCCTCGACTGGGCGTATTCCGACACGAACCGCGCCGGCGACCACATCTGGTGGGTGAGCGACATCCGCCGTTTCATGGAACACTATCCCGGCTGGACCATCCAGTACGACCTGCAGCGGACCTTGCGAGAGATGGTGGATGCGCAAATGACCCGGGGCGAGGCCTGACCCATGCCGCTCGAGGTGCGCACGCTGGCCGAGTGGGAGGCCCACGGCGTCAAGGACCTGCTCTCGGTGGTCATTCCCGCCCACAACGAGGAAGGGCGCATCGAGGCGACCGTCCGCGCGTTTGCCGAGGCCCTGCGCGCGGCGTCCATCCCCTTCGAAATCCTGGTGGTGAACGACAACAGCCGTGACGGCACGGAGAGCATCCTGCAGCGCTTGAAGCACCAGCTCCCCGAGGTCCGCTACATCAACAACCCGCCGCCCAACGGCTTTGGCTTCGCCGTCCGCGCCGGGCTGGCGGCCTTTGCCGGCGACGCGGTGGCCATTGTCATGGCCGACCAGTCGGATCTGCCGGAAGACCTGGTCCGGTTCTACCGGAAGCTGCAGGAAGGCTACGACTGCGTGTTCGGCACCCGGTTCACGCGGGAAAGCCGCGTGGTGGACTACCCGTGGCCCAAGCGAATCCTCAACCGGCTCGGGAACACCTTTATCCAGACGCTGTTCCTGCTGCGGTACAACGACGTGACCAACGCGTTCAAGTTGTACCGTCGATCGGTCATCGCCGGTGTCCAGCCCCTGCTGGCGTACCACTTCAACCTGACGGTAGAGTTGCCGCTGAAGGCCATCGTGCGGGGCTACCGGTACGCGGTGGTGCCGAACAGCTGGCTGAACCGCACCGAAGGGGTCTCGAAGTTCAGGGTCCGCGAGATGGGGTCCCGCTACCTCTTCATCATTCTCTACTGCTACCTCGAGAAACTGCTCTCGCAGCGCGACTACGCGCGCCGCAGCGACCTGAAGGAATCACAGCTGCAGGTGTGGTCGAAGTGAGCGGCCTCACTCGAACCTGAGCGCGGCCAGCCAGGTTCAGTCCCGGCTCCCGGGCGACACGTCACCCTCCGCCTCGATCGGCAGTCCTGGCAGCCGGTACACACGCACGCGGAAGCGCTGCCAGTTCGCCGCGTCGTCTGCGCCCGAGCCCAGCGTGAGCTTGGTGTTCCAGCGCTTGCCCATGCCGCGGACCCACCCGGCCAGGTCGGGGGGGCCCAGCAACCGCGGCTGGAGGAGGAACCCGTCCGCGGCGATGGCGGGAACCACGCGGGTGTGCACCGTGTTGCTCCCGTCGTCCACGAGCGTCATGAACAGGGCGCTCGGTGCGAGGACCAGGCTGCGCAGGCGCGCCCGCAGTGAGGGCTGGGCCTCGATGGTGATCCACTGCGCGGCGGTGCGGCCGGCCGGCAAATCGAGTGTCGCTCCGGGCGCGATCTCGGTGTCCAGCAGCAGATCGCCCGCCAGGCGTTCGGGGGGTGGCTGGACATCGCGCCGTTTCAGCAGGACCCCTCGTGCCTCTTCATAGACGAGCTCGTAGCGGAGAGGCATGTCCACCAGCAACGGCGCATCGTCCTGGGCGGGGTAGCGACCGTCGACGGTCTCGAGGCTGGCCACCAGGAACGCGGGCGCCCGATCGGTGGCCAGGAACGCACGGTTGCGCTCGGCCAGGAATGGCGTGTACGCCGAGTAGCTTTGAATGACCGGCCGCGTGCGATGCTCGAACCCGTTCAGGTGGAGCAGCCCCTGCGAATAGCCAATCAGATCGACGTGGCTGTCACCGATGGCGCGGCGCACCTCATCGGGCAGGCGGGCCGCGGAGGCCGCCGCGTCGAACCGATGTCTGAAATCACGGTCGAACGCTGGGAGGTCCGCGAGCCGTCGTGCAGAGAGCCGGACACGCGCCAGCGCGTCGCCGGGGCGTGAAGCCACCACGCCGGGAAAGGCCAGCTCGAAGGCCACCAGGCTGGCCACCATGGGGGCCAGGCTGGCGAATCGGGTCCACCTGCTGGCGCCGGCAATGACGGGCAGCAGCACCGACATCAGCAACGCGGTGAGGAAGAAGTACATCACGTGGCCGTCGGCCCGCGTGTACCCGTGCTTCCAGGCCACGAGCAGCGGCGCCACGGCCATGCCCGCGATGACCAGCCGGTCGCGGTTGGACGCGGCCATCCAGAGCGCCGGGAGCAGCCACACTGCGTAAGCCGCCAGGACCAGGACGCCGGCCGCGAGGAATCGCGGTGTTGGCGCGAGGCTCATGGCAGACGCGTAACCCGCGGCGATGTCGAGGCTGAGCCTGATCCACAGGGCGAAGTCGCCGAGCTGTTGCCCGGCGCCAATCCACCAGAGCCCTGTTGAAGCCCCCAGCGCTGCTATCAGTGTGGCCGCACGCTTCGGACGTCGGTCCGCGACGAGGCATCCCGCGCCGACGGCCGCCACGACGCCGATCAGGCCGAGCAACGTGAACTTGACGAGGGCGAGCCCACCCAGGGCCGTGATGCCGAGGGTCGTGCGAAGGGGCCGATCGCCCGGCAGCAGCCAGGCCGCGCCGATCGCGGGAATGACGGCCACCGCCACCGGATCGAACATGTTGTGGCTGAACAGCGCCAGCGCCGCCACCCACGCCACGCGCCGGAGCGGCGAGAGTGGCCAGGCCACCGCGACCAGCAGCGCGCTGATGCCCAGCCGACCCACCGCCTCGAACCAGAGCTTCGCGTCGAGGGCGCCCGGCAGGTAGAACACGCTGAACAGGAACCCCCAAGGGCCCCAGGTGAAGACCAGGTCGTGGCCAAACCGGCGCCCCTGGATCCAGGCGTCGACCAGCACCTGCTGCCAGCTCGGATCCAGATCCGGCCGGGCGGGCTCGGGCCAGCCGATGGTGGCCAGCCAGACGATACTGACGGCAGCGATGAACGCGACGGCGCCCGGCCAGGCCCACGATCGGGAGGCGTGAGCTTCGTGGGGCGGGGCTGGCTTCACGCCGAAATTCTAGCAGCCGCGTCGCGTGCGCTATCATTCCCTCTCAATCCATGCGTGCGTGTGTCACCGGCGGCGCCGGGTTCATCGGGAGCTCGCTCGTGGACCGCCTGCTGGCCGACGGCCACGAGGTGGTCGCCTTCGACAACTTCGTCACGGGCCAGCGCGCCTTCCTGGCGGGGGCCCTCCAGCGCCCGCGTTTCACGCTCGTCGAGGGCGACACGCTGGACCAAGCCGCGTTGACGCGTGCGATGGCCGGATGCGATGTCGTGTTCCACCTCGCCGCCAATGCCGATGTGCGCTTCGGCACCGAGCACCCGCGCAAGGACCTCGAGCAGAACACCATCGCGACGTTCAACGTGCTCGAGGCGATGCGCGCGAACCTCATCAAACGCATCGCCTTCTCGTCCACGGGGTCGGTGTACGGCGAGGCACACGTGTTCCCCACGCCAGAGGACGCGCCCTTTCCCGTGCAGACCTCGCTCTACGGCGCTTCGAAGCTGGCGGGCGAAGGCCTCATCGCCGCCTACGGCGCGGGCTTCGGCTTCGAGGGCTGCATCTTCCGGTTCGTGTCCATCCTGGGCGAGCGCTACACGCACGGGCACGTGTTCGACTTCTACAAGAGCCTGCGAGCCGACCCGACGCGGCTGCGCGTGCTGGGGAACGGCAGGCAACGCAAGTCGTACCTCTACATCGGCGACTGTCTCGACGCGATGCTGCTGGCCATGGCGAAGACGCGCCGGACCATCGAGGTCTACAACCTGGGCACCAGCGAGTACTGCGAGGTGAACCACTCCATCGGGTGGATCACCGAGCGGCTGGGCATCAGCCCGGTGCTCGACTACACCGGCGGCGATCGCGGGTGGATTGGCGACAACCCGTTCATCTTCCTCGACACCACGAAGATTCGCGAGCTCGGCTGGGTGCCGACGCTCACCATCCGCGAGGGCATCATGCGCACGCTCGAGTACCTGCAGCAGAACCCGGCCCTGCTCGAGGCGCGCGCATGAACGTCGCCGTCCTCGGATTGTGGCACCTGGGCTCGGTTACCTCCGCCTGCGCGGCCTCGGCTGGGCATACCGTGGTTGGCTGGGACCCGGATGCCGACGCGGTAAGCGGGCTGGCCGAGGCTCGTCCCCCCGTCGCCGAGCCGGGTCTGCCGGAGCTGCTGGCCGAGGGCATCGCGGCGTGGCGCCTACGTTTCACGACCAGCCTTCGCGAGGCCGTGGCCGACGCGGACATCGTCTGGGTGGCCTTCGACACGCCCGTGGACGACGAGGATCGGGCCGACGTGGACTTCGTGGTCACCCACGTGACGGCTGCATTTCCGCACCTGAAGGACGGCGCCATGGTCCTCAGCTCGTCGCAACTGCCGGTGGGCAGTGTCACGCGGCTCGAGCGCGCCTGGGCGGCCGTGTCCGGCGCGCGGCGCGTCTCGTTTGCATGCTCGCCAGAAAATCTCAGGCTCGGCAGGGCCATCGAGGCGTTCACGAAGCCGGACCGCGCCATCGTCGGGGTGCGCGATGACGGCGATCGCACGCGGCTGCTGGCGCTGTTCGCGCCCTTCACCGACCGGATCGAGTGGATGTCGGTGGAGTCGGCCGAGATGACCAAGCACGCCATCAACGCGTTCCTCGCGACGTCGGTCACCTTCATCAACGAGATTGCCGCGCTCTGCGAGCAGTCGGGCGCCGATGCGAAGGAAGTGGAGCGAGGGCTGAAGTCCGAGAAGCGCATCGGGCCCCATGCGTACCTCGGTCCGGGCGCGGCGTTTGCCGGCGGCACGCTCGCGCGCGACGTCGTCTTCCTGAAAGCGCTCGGGCAGGCGGTGGGGCGTCACACGCCGCTGATGGACGGCGTCGAATCGTCCAACCGCGAGCACCGCGGCTGGGCGCGGCGACGACTCGAATCACTCCTGGGATCGCTCGAGAGCCGGACGGTCGCGGTGTGGGGGCTGACCTACAAGCCGGGCACCGACACGCTGCGTCGCTCGACGGCAGTGGAGCTGTGTCGCTGGCTGCTGCAGCAGGGCGCGCGCGTGCGCGTGCACGATCCAGCCGTGAAGGCGCTGCCGGACGACCTGTCGGGCGTGACCCGATTGTTCACGCCCGAGGAAGCCGCGGCCGGCGCCGACGCCCTGGTCGTGGCCACCGAGTGGCCCGCCTATCGCCAGGTGAACCTCGATCAGCTGGCGACGACGATGGTCGGACGAGTGGTCGTGGACGCCAACCGGTTCCTCGGTGCCACTGTCGGTGCCGACGAACGGTTTGCGATGGTCTCCGTCGGCGTCGGTTCCCGAGGGTCGACGACCCGCCCGGTTCCCGATACCCGCAGCCCCTCCCGACATTGACGATGCCGTTCTCCCTGTCGCACCGCTCCGCGCTCATCACCGGCGCCAGCCAGGGCCTGGGGCTCGCCATTGCCCGCGCCTACGTGGCGACGGGCGCCAGCGTCATGCTGTGTGCGCGCGACGGATCCCTGCTGATGCAGGCGCGCGACGAGGTGGCCACGCTGGCCGGCCCATCGCAGCGCGTGGAAGCGATGCGCGCCGACGTGTCGGTGATGGGTGACGTCGAGGCGCTGGTGTCGGCCGCCATCGAGAAACTGGGCGGGCTGCACGTCCTGGTGAACAACGCCGGCGTCTACGGCCCGATGGGGTCGCTCGACGAGATCGACTGGGCCGAGTGGCTGCGCGCGATGGACGTGAACATCAACGGATCGGTGCTGCCCATGCGTGAAGTGCTCCCCCACTTCAAGCAGCAGCGCTACGGGAAGATCGTGCAGCTCTCGGGCGGCGGCGCCACCAACCCGCTCCCGCGTATCACGGCGTACGCGGCGTCGAAGGCGGCCATCGTGCGCCTGGCCGAGAGCGTGGCGCTGGACGTGAAGGAGTACGGCATCGACGTGAACAGCATCGCGCCCGGGGCGCTCAACACGCGCATGATGGACCAGCTGCTGGCGGCGGGCGCCGGGGCGGTGGGCGAGGGCTTCTACGAGCGCATGAAGAAGCTGGCCGAGGGCGGCACGACACCGCTGGAGGTGGGCGCCGCGCTGGCCGTCTACCTCGGCTCGGCGGAGAGCGACGGCATCACGGGCAAGCTGATCTCCGCGCCGTGGGATCCCTGGGACACGTTCCAGCAGCACCGGGACGATCTCGACGCCACCGACGTCTACACCCTGCGCCGCATCGTCCCGAAGGACCGCGGCAGGACGTGGGGAGAACGATGAGCCCGGGCGTGGCCATCGTGGGGTGCGGCCTCATTGGCCGGAAGCGCGCGGTGGCGTTGCCCGGTGGCCGGCTCGTGGCGTGCGCGGACCTGGTGCTGGAGCGAGCCGAGGCACTCGCGCGTGACTTCGCACCTGGCACCGGGGCTGCAGGCCCGGCGACACCCGCACCGGTCGCCGTGCCGCGTTGGCAGGAGGCCGTCACGCGCCCGGACGTGGACATCGTCATCGTGGCCACCACCAACGAGTCGCTGGCCGAGGTCACCCGGGCGGCGCTCGACGCGGGCAAGCACGTGCTGGTGGAGAAGCCGGCCGCGCGCACGGTGGCGGAGCTGGAGCCGCTCGTCGCCACCGCGCGGGACCGTGGCCTGCGCGTCCGTGTGGGCTTCAACCACCGGTACCACCCGGCGCTGCAGAAGGCGCACGAGATCGTCGCCAGCGGCCAGTTGGGGCCGTTGATGTTCGTCCGTGGGCGCTATGGCCACGGCGGTCGCGTGGGGTACGACAAGGAGTGGCGCGCGGATCCCGCGCGCTCGGGTGGCGGCGAGCTCATCGACCAGGGCGTGCACCTCATCGACCTGTCGGCATGGTTCCTCGGCCCGTTCACGTCGATGGCAGGCTTTGCCGCCACCTACTTCTGGGACATGCCCGTGGACGACAACGCCTTCCTCACCCTCCGCACCGAGGGCGGGCAGTGCGCGTTCCTCCACGTCAGCTGCAGCGAGTGGAAGAACCTGTTCTCGCTCGAGATCTACGGGCGCACGGGGAAGCTGGATCTCTTCGGGCTGGGTGGCAGCTACGGCGTGGAGCGCATCACCTGGTACAGGATGCTCCCCGAGATGGGCCCGCCCGAGACGACGAGCTGGGAATATCCGCGCGGCGACCGGTCGTGGGCGCTGGAGTTCGCCGAGTTCGTCGAGGACCTCCGCCAGGGCCGCGAGCCCAACCCGGGCCTGGCCGAGGCGAAGCACGCGCTCGAGGTGGTCGAGGCGATCTACAGGCAGAGCGGGTATTCCGACGCCCGACTCCCGGCTCCCGACTCCCGACGATGATCATCACCCGCAGCCCGCTTCGCATCACCCTCGGTGGCGGCGGCACCGACCTGCCGTCCTATTACGAGCGGCACGGCGGCTTCCTCGTGGCCGCGGCCATCGACAGGTACGTCTACGTCACGGTGATGCGGCCGTTCGTGCCGGGCATCTTCCTGAAGTACTCGCAGCTCGAGCACGTGGATCGAATCGACGATGTGCAGCACCGCATCATCCGCGAGGCGCTGCGCCAGCTCGATTTCAGGACGCCACAGGTGGAGATCACGACGCTGGCCGATATCCCGGCGGGGACGGGCCTCGGTTCGTCGGGGAGCTTCACGACGGCGCTGCTGAAGGCGCTGTACGCGCACCGGAAACGCCTGCTGCACCCGAGCGAGCTGGCCGAGCTGGCCTGCGACATCGAGATCAAACGCCTGGGTGAAGCGGTGGGCAAGCAGGACCAGTACATCGCCGCCTACGGTGGCGTGACCTGCTTCACGTTCCATCCCGACGGCACCGTGGAAGCCGAGCCGCTCCAGATGCCGATGGACGCGCTGTTCAACCTGGAGGACAACCTGCTGTTGTTCTTCACCGGCTTCTCGCGCAGCGCGGGCAGCATCCTCGCCGACCAGAAGGCCCGCAGTGAACAGGGCGACGCCGGGATGCTGAAGAACCTGCACGAGGTGAAGGTGCTGGGCCTGCGCGCGCGCGACACGCTGATGAAGGGTGACACCGCGGGTTTCGGGGCGCTGATGCACGATCAGTGGGAGCAGAAGAAGCGCCGGTCTGGCGGCATGAGCAACCCGCAGATCGACGAGTGGTACGAGCTGGCGTTGAAGAATGGCGCCATCGGCGGCAAGCTCGTAGGCGCGGGGGGCGGGGGGTTCCTGCTGTTCTACTCGGAGGATCATCGCCGCATGCGGGCGGCGATGGCGAAGGCCGGTCTCGAAGAAGTGCGGTTCCGCTTCGACTTCGAGGGCACGAAGGTCCTGCTGGCGTGAGCCTTCCCGTTGCCATCCTCGCCGGCGGGCTGGCCACCCGGCTCCGGCCCCTCACCGAGACCATCCCGAAGGCGCTCGTCGAGGTGGCCGGACGGCCCTTCGCGGTGCACCAGGTGGAGTTGTTGCGCCAGCAGGGCCTCACCGACGTCGTCTGGCTGGTGGGCTACAGGGCGGACCAGTTGGAATCGGCGCTCGGCGACGGCGGCCGGTGGGGCATGCGCTTCGCCTATGTGCACGACGGCCCCGTGCTGCTCGGGACCGGCGGCGCGATTCGTCGCGCCCTGCCGCGCCTGGGCGACGCGTTCTTCGTGATGTACGGCGACTCGTATCTCGAGTGCGATTTCGGCGCGGTGGAGCGCGCCTTCCGGCAGAGCGGGCGGTCGGGCCTGATGACGGTCTACCGCAACGAGGGCCTCTTCGACACCAGCAACGTGGAGTTCGTCGACGGCCGGATCGTCCGCTACGACAAGAAGGCCCGCACGCCAGAGATGCACCATATCGACTGGGGCCTGGGCGTGCTAAAGGCCGGCGCGTTCGAGCGGTATCCAGCGGACCAGCCGCTGGACCTGGCGCGCGTCTACCAGGACCTGCTGGCGGCGGGCGACCTGGCGGCCTTCGAGGTGCAACAGCGTTTCTACGAGATAGGATCCCCCGAAGGACTGGCGGAGACCGACGCCTACCTGCGCGGGCGTGCCGGTTGACATGCGAGCGCCAACGACAGGAAGTCGATCGTGCTTCGAACCTGTGTGCGTTGAACCTGAGTGGAACCCAACGTGACCTATACCGAACAGCACTTGGCGGAAGCGGCGCAGGTGCTCCAGTCCCTGGACCGCGCGGCCATCGAGCGCGTCGTGGACGTGCTGGCCGACGTCCGCGCCCGCGGGGGGCGGCTCTTCTTCCTCGGCGTCGGCGGCAGCGCCGGCAACTGCGGGCACGCGGTGAACGACTTCCGCAAGCTGGCGGGCTTCGAGGCCTACGCGCCCACCGACAACGTGTCGGAGCTGACCGCGCGGACCAACGATGAGGGGTGGGAGACCGTATTCGTCGAGTGGCTGAAGGGCAGCCGCCTCAAAAAAGACGATGGCCTGTTCGTCTTCTCGGTCGGGGGCGGCAGCCTCGAGAAGAACATCAGCCCGAACCTGGTGCGCGCCCTGCAGTTCGCAAAGGCGACCGGCGCCGCCATCGTGGGTGTGGTCGGACGCGACGGAGGCTACACCGCGACAGTCGCCGACGCCTGCGTCATCGTTCCCACCGTGAACCCCGACACCGTGACGCCGCACAGCGAGGCCTTCCAGGCGGTGGTGTGGCATCTGCTGGTCTCACACCCGACGCTCAAGGCGAATGCGACGAAGTGGGAATCGGCGCGATAGACATGTTGAAACGAGCGGTGTTTCTCGATCGCGACGGGGTGATCAACCGGGCGACCGTGCGGGACGGAATGCCCCGCCCGCCAGCCTCGGCGGAGGACATGGAGATCCTGCCCGGCGTGCCCGCGGCGCTCGAGCGGCTGCGCGCAGCGGGCTATGCGCTCGTCGTGGTCACCAACCAGCCCGACGTCGTGCGCGGCCTGACCACGCGCGAGGTGGTCGATGCCATCCACGCGCGCATGCGCGACGAGCTCGGCCTCGACGACATCCGCGTCTGCCCGCACGTCGACGCCGACCAGTGCGCGTGCCGGAAGCCGAAACCGGGGATGTTGCTGCAGGCGCCGGTCTACGACATGGCGGCGAGCGCGATGGTGGGCGATCGCTGGCGCGACGTCGAGGCGGGCAAGGCGGCGGGCTGTGGTGTGACAATCCTCGTGGATTACGGGTACGATGAAGCGGTTCCCCACGAACCGGACGCCCGTGTCGGCTCGCTGGCCGAGGCTGCCGACTGGCTGCTGGCCCGCGAGGCCGGGAGGCCGGCTCCGACGGGGCGCCGACGCTGACGCGTACATGACACTGGCTGACCTCCGGACGAAGATCTACGCCGATGGCGCCGAGCTGCCCGGCATGCTCGCGATGTATCGCGAGCCGCACATCAAGGGGTTCACCACCAACCCCACGCTGATGCGCAAGGCGGGCATCACCGACTATCGCGCCTTCGCAAAGGAGGTGCTGGCCGCCATTCCCGACCGGCCCATCTCGTTCGAGGTGTTCTCGGACGAGTTCGACGACATGGAACGGCAGGCGCGCGAGATGGCCTCGTGGGGCGATCATGTCTACGTGAAGATCCCGGTCACGAACACCCGCCGCGAGCCCGCCTACGACCTGGTCCACCGGCTGTCGCACGCCGGGGTGAAGCTGAACGTCACCGCGCTGATGACCCTCGAACAGGTCCAGGCCGTGGTGGAGGCGCTCGAAGGCGGGGCGCCGTCGAACGTGTCGGTCTTCGCGGGACGCGTGGCCGATACCGGCCGCGACCCCGTACCGCATATGCGCGCCGCGCTCGACATCCTGAAACGGGCGCCCCGCGCCGAGCTCATCTGGGCCAGCCCGCGCGAAGTGCTGAACGTGTTCCAGGCGCACGAGATCGGCTGTCACATCATCACCGTGACCAACGACATCCTCCGGAAGCTGTCGCTGGTGGGAAAGGACCTCGGCGACTACTCGCTCGAAACCGTGCGGATGTTCTTCGACGACGCGAAGGCGGCGGGATATCGGATCTAGAAGCGGTGTTGCCGCCCCTCGGCTTTTCGCGCTATCGTGAAGGATTGCCATGGCTAAGCGCGCACTGATCACGGGTATCACCGGCCAGGACGGCTCCTACCTCGCCGAACTCCTCCTCTCGAAGGGTTACGAGGTGTTCGGCGTGGCCCGCCGGCTGAGCGCCCCCAACGAGTGGCGCATCGAGCACCTGAAGGACAAGGTCACGATCATCCAGGCCGACCTGCTGGATCAGCTCTCGTTGATCAAGGCCGTGGAGCAGTCCGACCCGCACGAGTTCTACAACCTCGCCGCGATGTCGTTCGTCCCCGCGTCGTGGGATCAGCCCATGCTGACCGGCGAGTTCAACTCGCAGGGCGTCACGCGCGCGCTCGAGGCCGTGCGGCGCGTGAACCCGAAGATCCGGTTCTATCAGGCGTCGTCCAGCGAGATGTACGGCCGCGTGCGCGAGGTGCCGCAGACCGAGCTGACGCCCTTCTACCCGCGCAGCCCTTACGGCGTCTCGAAGGTCTTCGGGCACTACATCACGGTGAACTACCGCGAGAGCTACGACCTGTTCGCGTGCGCGGGCATCCTGTTCAACCACGAGTCGCCCCGCCGCGGCCTCGAGTTCGTCACCCGCAAGGTCACCGACGGCGTCGCCCGCATCAAGCTGGGCCTGGCCGATCACCTGGGGCTCGGCAACCTCGATGCGTGCCGCGACTGGGGGTTTGCCGGCGACTACGTGCGCGCCATGTGGCTGATGCTCCAGCAGGACCAGCCGGACGACTACGTGGTGGCCATGGGCGTGGCCCACTCGGTGAAGGACCTGGTGCAGGAGGCGTTCTCGCACGCCGGCCTGGACTGGGAGAAGTACCTCCGCACCGACCCGCGCTTCCTGCGCCCCGCGGAGGTGGATCACCTCATCGGCGATCCATCCAAGGCCCGCAAGGTGCTCGGCTGGGAGCCGTCGGTGGACTTCACGGGGCTGGTGCGCATGATGGTGGACGCCGACCTCGAGCGGATCGCCCGCCAGCAGGCCATCGCGGGGATGGCCGTTCCCCGGTAGGGACCGACGACCGTCGCCATCCCATGACGGTCGGCCTCGTCTTCGTCACCTGGAACGCCGAAGCCTTCATCAGCCGCGCCCTGGCCGCCGTGGCCGGGCAGACCCGCCCGCCGGACGCGGTGGTCATCGTCGACAACGCCAGCAGCGACCACACGCTCGCCGCCATCGACGAGGCGACGCGCGGCTGGGCCACGCCCGTCCACGTGATCGCCCTGCCCACGAACCTTGGTTTCGCGGCGGCCAACAACCGTGCCGTCGAGCACCTGGCCTCGTGCGATCTCATCGCCCTGCTCAATCCCGACGCGTTTCCAGAACCCGCGTGGCTCGCCACCCTGCTGGTGGCCGCCGAGGCGCACCCCGAAGCCGCGTCGTTCGCCTCACGGTTGATGCTGGATGGCCAACCCGGCCGGCTGGACGGCGTCGGTGACGTGTGCCACGTCAGCGGGCTGGTCTGGCGCCATGGCCACACCAAGCAGCTTGCCACCGTGCCGGAGGCCTCGCAGGCGCGGCCGGTGTTCTCGGCGTGCGCCGCCGCCGCCCTCTATCGCCGGGACGACTGGACGCGCGCGGGCGGGTTCGACGAGCGCTTCTTCTGTTATGCCGAAGACGTGGACCTGGGCTTCCGCCTGCAACTGGCGGGACGTGGATGCTGGTACGTACCCGACGCGGTGGTGCACCACGTGGGATCGGCCAGCGCCGGCGTCGGGAGCGCGTTTGCGGTGTACCACGGCCACCGCAATCTCGAGTGGATGTTCCTGAAGAACATGCCGGCGGGGCTCCTCTGGCGCTACCTGCCGCTGCACGTGGCGGCCTCGGTGGCGGGGATGGCGGTGTTCGTCGGTCGCGGGCGCGCCAGCAGCTACCTGAAGGCGAAGTGGGACGCGCTGACCAGGGCAGGGGAGTTCTGGCAGGCCCGTCGCACGGTGCAGGGCTCGCGTGTGGCCTCGACGGCCGCGATCTCGGCGCTGCTGAACCGCGACTCGCTCGCCAGCCGCTTTCGTGAGCGCATCCCGTAGCGTTTCACGTCCGCTTTCCGCCTTCTGCCTTTTGCCTTCCGCCTTCTCACTTCCAGGAGGGCGGCAGGTTCTTCATCACCTCGATGTTCTCGAAGCGGCTGCTGGCGCGCGGGCCGGCGATCTTCGCCCATTGCGCCATGCGCGACAGGCCGTCCTCGAGCGACACCGGGGCGCCGAGCCCGAACACCTGCGTCACCTTGTCGTGCGTGGCGTAGGCGTGCACCACTTCCTTGCGGGCCTCGAGATGGCGCACGGGCGCATCGGGCACGCCCATGGCCGCGGCGGTGGCCTTTGCCAGGTAGTTGACGCTGTACGGCACGTCGGCGCCGACGTTGAACACCTGGTTCAGTGCCTTCGGCGTCTCGATGGCCCGGGCGATGACCGGGGCGACGTCGCCAACGTAAGAGAACGCGCGGGTCTGCTCGCCGTCGCCGAAGATGGTCATTGGCTCGCCCTTCATGATCTGGTTCATGAAGATGCCGATGACGTTGCGATAGCGATCGCCGATGTTCTGGTGCTCGCCGTACACGTTGTGGGGGCGGAAGATCACGTAGTCCAGCCCCCACATATGATGCGCGGCCTTCAGGTCGAGCTCGACGGCGTACTTCGCGATGCCGTAGCTGTCCTCGGGCATCGGCGTGGTGCCCTCGGTCATCGGCGACTGGCCCGCGCCATAGGCCGCGATGGACGAGGTGAACACGAACGTCCGGGCCTCGAAGTTCACGGCCGCGTTGACGAGGTTCATCGACCCGATGACGTTGTTCGTGTAGTTGAAGCGGCGGATGAAGTGGCTCAGCCCCTCGGCCGCGTACGCCGCCAGGTGGAACACGTGCTCGAACCGGTGCGACGCGAACAGCCCGTCCACCAGCCCGACATCGGTGACGCTGCCTTCCACGAACTCGGCCCCGGCCGGCACGTAGTCGCGGGCGCCGCCGCTCAGGTCGTCCAGCACCACCACGGTGTGGCCGCGCCGGACGAGCGCCGCCGCCACGTGCGACCCGATGAACCCGGCTCCCCCGGTGACTAAGCAGGTGGACAAGACACGACTCCAGCGAAAGGGAAGAGGGAAAGGTGAACAGCTCGGATAAGAGCCGTGTCAGGGTACCACGGGCGTCACGAGGCCGAGTCGCGCAGGTCGACGGCCGGGGGCAGGGCGCCGAGGACGGCTGACAGCGTGTCCACCAGCGCTCTCCTGAGCCCGATGTGAAGGTCCAGCCGCGGTGACGGGACAGCGCTGCGCCAGTGCCCGCCGAAGCGCTCGACAATCTCGGCGTCGCTGCGCTGTCGTCGCGCCTGCAGCCACGCGCGCCGCGCGCCCAGGTCCGGCAGCATGTCGAGAAAGTCCTGGATGCCCAGCAGGGCGGCGACCGAGGCCGTCGGCACCGTCTCGGGCTGGGCGTGGGCAACCGAATCGGGCGAGGCGCGTTCGATGAGGAACCGGTCGCGGGCCGGCGGCGCCTCCCAGCCCCGCAGCACATCGCGCACGGCGGACGCCGTGGCACCGGCCAGTCCGCCGGGACCGACCTGCTTCAGGTTTGCCGCGATGCCCTTGCTGCGCTGTGCGCCCCGACGGCTGAGCGCGTGGAGCAGCCGTATCTTCACGATGCCCGGCCGCAGCCGGGCGCCGAGGTGATGCAGGGTATCGGGCGCCGGCTGCCCCTCGGTCGCGCGGCTGAACGGGGTGCCGAGCGCGATGCGATCCAGCGAGAGCAACAGCGCCGCTGGCAGCGCCTGCTGCAGCGTCGGCTCCTCGAGCAGCGCGTAGATCATCCGCAGGGCGTTCCGCTCGAACGCGCGGAGCCGCGCCGGGCTCTCGGCCCCCGAGGTGCCGTGATGCCTGTGATAGACGATGGCATCCGGGGCGAACCACACCTCGTGGCCCAGCAGCCAGAGCCGCCAGCCGAATTCCACGTCCTCGTAGTAGGCGAAGGTCGGCTCGTCCCACCCGCCCGAGGCCTCGAACGCATCCCGTCGGAAGAGCACGGCGGCGCCACAACCGAAGAGCAGCGGCTGCTCGCGGGTCGGGAAGGTGGCGGCCTCCGCATCCCAGCCGAGCGGATACCCGCGGCCTTCGAAGTTGGCGAGGCCGCCGGCGAAGTCGATGCGCCCGCCGGCCCAGTCGAGGATCTTCGCCCCGACCGACGCCGCACCGCGCCTGGTGGCCGTGTCCACCAGACGCGAGACGCACGCCCGGTCGACCCGCGTGTCGTCATTCAGGAACAGCAGCCACTCGCCTCGCGCCACACGGGCGCCGGCGTTGTTGCCGGCGGAGAAGCCCAGGTTGGCGCCCGTCCGGACGACGCGCGCGGCCGGAGCGTGCCGGAGCGCCACGGCCGTCGGATCCTTGGCCGAGCCGTTGTCCACGACGATGACGTCGAGACGGTCGGCGGGCCAGTCCTGCTGGCGGAGGGAGTCGAGGCAGTCGGGGAGGTGCTTCGCACCGCTCGCGGTGAGCACGATCACGGAGACGACGCCGGGATGGGCGCCGAGCGCCGGGGCGTCGCTCGACCGGTCGCGGGACAGGTCAGCCCCGGCACTGCTTGCGACGGTCACGCGCGCAGGCACGCTCAGGCCGAAGAGCTCGGCAATCCTGAAGTCGCGCACCAGTGCCTCGGCGGTGTCGCGGTAACGGTCGCCCAGGTCGTGCAGCCGCAGCGGCTCTGGCATCAGGGCCAGCACCTCGGCGTCCGGCACCCGGCGGCGTGACTGGATGAATGCCCGCTGGTCGCGGAGGCGGGGAAGCGACCTGGCGAAGTCCTCGAGCGCGATCAGCAGGCCCGCGATCTGCGGCGGCACCGGCCACGCGCGTGGCAGGGTTCTCCCGAACTGGATGGCCTTGCCGTCGAGGTCGGCCTGCACGAGATTCCGCTGCAGCGTCAGCGCGACGGCGGCCGGCAGCACGCGCGCCAGCGCGTCCTGGCCGTAGTTCTTGAAGACGGTCGCGAGCGCGTTGCGCTCGTAGAGACGCAGCTTCATGGCCTGGGCCCACTCGCGCGTGGTGCCGTGCAGGCGGTGATAGGTGACGGCCTTCGGCGCGAACACCGTCGGGTGTCCCATCAGCGTGAGCCGCCACCCGAGGTCCACGTCCTCGAAGTAGATGAAGTAATCGTCGTCGAAGCCGCCGCTCTCCAGGAACACGTTGCGGCGAACCATCACGGCGCCGCCGCACCCGAACAGGATCTGCCGCTCGGGGTATTCGCGGCCTACCGGCTGGCCGTAGTCGATCTGCCACGAGTGGCCGATGAACGTCGGCAGGCCGCCCACGAAGTCCACGCGCGAGCCGTCCCAGTCCACGATGGCCGCCGCGGCCGCGGCGGCGTGGTGGCGCTCGGCCGCGGCCACCAGCTCGGTGAGCCAGGCCGGGTCCACGCGCGTGTCGTTGTTGAGCAGCGCCACCCACTCGGCCGACACCGCCCCGATGGCCGCGTTGTAGGCGCCCGTGAATCCGCGGTTCCGCCCGAGCTCGATGACCCGCACCGCAGGATGGTGCGAGCGCACGTACTCGGCCGATCCGTCGCGCGACCCGTTGTCGACGACCACGAGCTGTGCGTTCGTGTAGTCCATCCGCTCGAGCGTGGGCAGGCACGTCCGGAGATGGTCGATGCCGTTGTAGTTGAGGACCAGGACAGCTGCGCTCGGCGAGGATTTCATGCAGCTTGGGTAATCCCGGATTGTAACACGCGCATTTTGTGGCCCACAATGGAGCGCGCATGCCCGGTTGGCTCGACGTGTGGCGATCGTTCTGGTCGCGTTCCGGCCACGAACGCGCTCGCCTGCTGCGCACGGCGTGGCATTCCGTGCGCCAGCACGGCGTCGGCCTCACGGCCAATCGCATGCGGCGGAGCGCGGCGTTCGCGGCCGATCGCGACGCCGAGAACGCGCGCTACGCGCGCTGGTGCCTCGCGCACACCCCTGATGACGCGGCGCTCGGGCAGATGAAGGCGGTGGCCGCGGGCTTCCCGTACCAGCCGCTCGTCTCCATCATCACGCCGGTCTACAACACCGATCGCCGGTGGCTGCACGCCTGCGCCGCGTCGGTGGTGGCGCAGGCCTATCCGCACTGGGAGTGGCACGTCGCCAACGACGGCTCCGACGATCCGCGCACGCTCGACGCGCTGGCCGAGCTCACCACCCTCGACGCGCGCATCAAGCTGCATCACCTGCCCGTCAACGGCGGCATCTCCGCGGCCAGCAACGTCGCCCTGGGCGCGGCGACGGGCGACTACGTCGGCCTGCTGGATCACGACGATGCGCTGCTGCCGCACGCGCTCGTCCGCGTGGTCGAGCACCTGAATCGATACGAGACGCGACCGGACATCGTCTACACGGACGAGGACAAGCTCGAGCCCGATGGCTCGCGCGCCGACGCCTACTTCAAGCCCGACTGGTCGCCGGACCTCTTCCTGTCGAACATGTACGCGTGCCACTTCCTGGTGGTGCGCCGGGCCCTGATGACCGAGGTGGGCGGGTTCCGGTCGGCTTTCGACTTCTCGCAGGACTACGATCTCGTGCTGCGCCTGATGGAGCGCGCCAACCGCATCGATCACGTTCCGGATGTCGTGTACCACTGGCGCAAGGTGCCGCAGTCCACCGCCACGGCCGGCGGCGCCAAGCCAACTGCGCACCTCGCCGGGCAACGAGCGCTGCAGGACTACCTCGATCGCAACGGCATCCCGGGCCGTGTCGTGGACGCCGGCCCGCCCGGCTTCTACCGCATCGTCTATGCGCTGGCGGCGTCGCAGACCGTGAGCATCGTCGGTCCGTTTGGGCCGGGTGAACGCGATCGGCTGCGGGCTGCGACATCCTGGCCGCTGCTCGAGTTCGTGGCTCGCCCGGATGAGGCCACTGGCGAGCGGCTGCTGTTCATCGACCCCGCGTTCCAGCCGGAGTCGCCCGACTGGCTGGCGGCGCTCCTGCAAGCGCTTCGGCCCGGCGTGGGCGCCGTGGGCGGGAAACAGCTGAGGGCCGACGGGACCGTGGAGCATATCGGCCTCGTGCTGGGCCTCGACGGCGTGGCCGGACGGCCGTTCCTGAACGCCCCTGCCGACTATTCCGGTTACTTCGGCAACGCGCTCCTCATCCGCACGGTCTCGGCCGTCAGCGGCGCCTGCCTGCTGACAACGAAGCAGACGTTCGAGCGTGTGGGGGGGATGGACAAGAGCCTCGGGCGAGAGGCGGCGGCCATCGATTACTGCTTGAAGGTGACGGCAGGCGGAGAGCGCGTGGTGTTCACGCCATGGGCGCTGCTGCGCCGGTCGGCCGCTGCCCCCGTGCCAGGCCCGTCACCGGCGGACGCCAGCGAGTTGAGGCGGCGCTGGCAGGCCCGGATCGACCACGACCCGTACTACAGCCCTCACCTGACGAGACGGGCGCTCGACTACGGCGTGGACGCGTGAGCGGGCGTCAGCAATCGCCGTAGACGAAATGCCGCGCGCGCGGGTCGTCCGTCCACGCGCCGAGCGACGGGGCGACCCGGTCCTTCTCACTCAACACGGCGCCGCGGCCGACCAGCGCGTCGAACTCCGCCTTCAGCGCCGGATCGCACAGCGACCAGTCGAGGTCGCCCGTGAGGGGCGAGATGCTCGCCTCGCACGCCGGGTTGTATTCGCCGCTGCACAGGTACTCGATGCGCGAGTCCACCGTGAAGTACGTGCCATGCGCAAAGCCCGGTGGCAGCCAGATCCACTCGCCGTGCGCCATGTCGTCAGGCGATTCCATGTCGTGCGCCGCGATCCGCCCGAACGTGGGAGAGCCCAGGCGGATGTCCAGGAAGAGATCCACGAGGCGCCCGTGCACGCACCGCACGAGCTTGCCCATGTACGGGTTCCACTGGAAGTGCAGCCCGCGCACGACGCCAGCCTTCGAGCGGCTCTCGTTCATCTGCAGGAACGGCACCTGCTTGAGGAACGACAGTTCGGGGTGGGCGTCGAAGTCGCTGCGCCTGAACGGCTCGGTGAAGTAACCGCGATCGTCGGCAAACCGGGCAAAGCGGATGACCTTGACGTCGGGAAGCGGGAGCGAGGTGACCGACAGGATCTTCATCGGGAAGGCGACGCCCTATTGTGACAGGGCGTCGCATTCAACGCACGCGATCTTCAGCGGACGACGACGGTCACCTGGTTCGACTCCGCGCTCGTGCCCGCGCCGTTCACCGCCACCACACTCACCACGTAGGTGCCCGGAGGCGCCGGCACGGTGACGGAGGTCCCGGTCACGGGGAGCGCAGCCACCACGGCTCCTGATCCCGGCACGCGGGCCAGGAGCGTGTAGCCGCTGGGCGCGGTGCCGCTCGTGGGCGGCGACCACGACAGCGTCACGTTCGAGCCGCTCACCGATGCCGGAGCCAGCGTGGGCGGCCCGGGGACGACGGGTGCGGCCACGGTGAAGCTCACCTCGTTGGAGGTCGCGGAACCGCCGCCGTTGGTAGCCACCACCCGAACGTAAATGGGTACGCCCACGGGCGCCGTGGCTGAAATGGAGGTGGCCCCTCCCATGGGCGCCACGATGAGGTTCGACGCCCCGGGGCTGGTGCCGGCATACAGTGTGTAGTTCGTGGGCGGCCCGCCCGAACCCGGCGACCAGCTGAGGGTGATCGGGTTGGACGCCGCCTGTGCCAGTGACAACGACGGCGGGCCCGGCGGCGTGGGCGGCAGCGGCCCGACGTTGACCAGGACGGCCGGCGACGCTGCGATGCGCGCGCCGATGGCCTCGAGGCTGACGGCGCGGAAATAGTACGTGCCGCTGGCAATGGCTCCCGAGTAGCTGCCCGGTGCCGGCACCGGCACCTGGAACGCTGCCGGCGCGAAGTCGGGGTTCCGCGCGGCCTCGATGATGTAGCCGCCCACCTGGGGACCGCTGGTGGGCGCCGTGAACGACACCGTCACGGTGTTGCCCGACGCGGTGGCGGTGAAGTTCTGGGGCGCGCCCGCGGCGGTGACCACCGTGACCGGCACGTCCCGCATGGTGAATTGCCCGCTGATGGTGGAGCGTGCGAGCACGCGCAGCGTCCAGTTGCCCTGGGACAGCGCGTAGACACCGCTGATGGAGAACCCCGAGTTGGCAAACGCCCCGCTGGCCGAGGGGCACGAGGTCGGAAACGACCGGGTGCCCAGCGGGCCGCCAAAGCCCAGCACCTGGGTCGAGCCTGCCTGCACGCCGGTGACGTTCGGCCCCGCGATGGCCAGCACCGACACCTCGTCCATGTTGATGCCCGAGGTGTTGCCCTCGTCGAAGGCGCACCCCGTGATGCTGAAGGGCGTGTTCACCGACGATCCGGCCGACGGGCTCGATACCGTCAGACGCGGCAGCGACGACGAAGGCGAGTAGATCAGGAGCCTGCCGCCGGCGTAGCCCCCGCGCACCTCCTGCAGGCCTCCCCGATTCTCGACGATCCGGACGTAGATGAAGTATTCGAACCCGGGTGCGACGCCACTCGTGCTCATCGGGAAGGTGAGCAGCGTGTTCTTCGGCACGTTGTTCATGGTGCCCACCTGCACCAGGCCACCAGACGGGTCGCGATCGCCGTCGACGAAGATCTGTGCGGTATACGTGCTGCCGGTGTCGGCATCCGCGAAGCCGTAGCGGACGTTGAACGTGCTGCCGGCCGCCACTTCATCAACGCCGCCGAGCTTCACTTGCGCCAGGCGGAAGGTGACCCCCGTGGTCGCCTCGTGCGGGTCGATCCGGAAGAAGCGCACGGAGTTGCTGAGCCACGGCGTGGTCAGGCACCCGGCGCAGTCGGTTTCCAGGCCGCCGTTGGCAGTGGTGAGGGCGCTCAGGTCGACGGTGTAGGTGTTCCGCCCGGGCCAGACCATCATGTCGTTCGACGTGGTCATGTTGGGCAGGTCCGAGGTGCTGCGCGAGCCCCACAACACGCGCGCGACCGACCCGTGGCCCTGTCCGCCGTCGAGGCCGAACGGCGTGTCGAGCGTGAGCGTGAACGTGAGGTGCCGGTAGCGCCGCGTGTTGATGAGGGCGGCCCCGCCATTCAGCAGCGTCACGGCCGGATCACCGGCGCTCGTGCCCGTGGCCTGCAGCGCGGGTGCGCCCGCGTCGTTGACCAGGCCGGCACCGGTGACGCCCTGGAGCACGGGGACGTCGCCCGCGTCGGCCATGTCCCACGGGTTGCCGAGCACGTCGGTCGCGAAGTCCGGACCGCCCGTCACGTCGGGATCGATCACCGTCACCTGCGGCGGCGCATTGACGGTGAAGGCCTGCCCGGACGAGGTGCCGTTGTTGCAGCTGAGCGAGGCCGTGTAGGCGCCGGGCGCCAGCACGCCGTAGTTGAAGGCCACGCTGCCCGAGCCGCTGGCCGGGCCGCGAGCGACGCCGAACGGCACGCCCTCGGCGTCGGTCACGCGCAGCGTGTAGGCGCCGCTGCAGTTCGCGTAGTTGACGGTCATGGTGGCCGCGCCCGCGCCGTCGCGCGCCGTCAGCCGCACCCAGTCGATCTCGACCGGCACCGTGTAGCCGGCGGTGCCCTGCGCGCGCAGCTCGAAGCCACGCACGAGCGACTGCGTGTGCCACGGCCGCGGCGTGCCACCGAGGGGCGACGCCAGTGTTCCCGACTGCAGCGAGCCGTCAGGCATCGTGTACTGGAGGGTGGGCAGGTCGAGGATGTATACCGCCCAGCCGTTCGTCGGCGCACCGAACAACGCCAGCCCCGACTGGTTGACCTCGTCCGAGCCGCCGTAGGTGCGGTGATACCAGATCGCCATCAGCATGTTCGGCGGCGGGCCCGGGTTGGTCAGCCGCATCTTCACCGCGAGCTTGCCGTAGCGGGCCGTGGGAATGGCCAGGTGATCGAACGCGCCGGTGCGCCCCGCGTTCATCAGGCCCGCGCCGCCGCGGAAGAGCAGCGAGACCTTGTTGCCGGCGCTCGGATCGGTGGTCGCCTGGAAGCGCCCGTTGTTGAGGAAGACACCCCGGCCAGCCGACCGCGCTTGCGCGCTCGTGGTCCAGCCGTTCTGCTCGTCCGGGAAGGGGCTCAGGTCGTCGACATTGCTGAAATCCCACGCGTCGTTGTACACATCGGTGGCGAAGTCGGGCCCGGCGGCAAACACCGACCCGTTCAGCGAGAGGCTCGGCTGGGCGTCGGCGAACGCCGCCGTCACACCCGTCAGCACGATCGCACAAACGACCGCTCTACCCATCCGAAACATGACCGATCACCCTTTTGTGTTCCCGACCGACCAGATTGTGTAAGAACGATACAAATCCAGCCGTGTTTTGGCTTCCTGCCGGTCACTTCAGCAAACGTCCTGCCAGAAGCCGGGTGGCGATCAGAAATGTAAGCCCGAGACCAGAGAGCAGCCACGTCCACGTCCAGAGCCGCGGCCGGTACTCGAACTTCACGGTCCAGCTGCCCGCGCGCGGGATGCCGACGCCCTTCAGCGCGTGGTTCACGCGGATGTAGGGGACGGGCGCGCCGTTCAGCGTGGCCCGGAAGTCGCGATCGACATGGGCCTCGGAGAGCACCGCGAGGCCGGGCCCCGCGGTCTGCACGCTGAACGAGGTGGTGTTCGTCGTGAGCACGTAGTCGTACGCCGCGCTCACCGCCGACGCCGATCGGGGCAGGGCGGTCACCTCGTCGACGGCGGCCCCATCGTCGCTCTGGACCGAGGCGAACGGCGCGGTCGCCTGCCGCAACCGCTCCGCGAAGGTGGCCAGGTCGGGATGCTGCTCCACGCCATCGACCACAAAGGCGCGTGGCCACGCCGACGCGCGCTCGATGGCGCGAATCTGGTCCGGCCCCTGCTGCGGCAGCACGGCGACGCCCCCGGGCAGTTGGTCGGCCCGCGCAACCAGGAACCGCACGTTCATCATGTCGAGGAAGCCGCGGACCTGCTCGAGACTATGCCGCCGCAGCACGGTGCGCCACACCCATGTGGTGCGTTCCACCTGGAGTGCGTCCGAGACGTCCTCGACGCCCCGCAGCCGCAGCGCGTCGGGCCCGCCGACGCCCTCGAAGTGCCAGAACGCCTGCGTGCCGGCAAACATGACCGATTCGATCGGCGCGACCCGGAACGGATCGGATCCCGCGCGTGACCGTACGGCCAGGACCGCCGGCGAGGGCTCGTCCAGGTCGGTCCGCGGCCGCGGCTGGATGAGCAGGGCGTCCACCGTCGGCACGCCCGTCTCGACCTGCAGACCTCCCGGCGCGATCGCCGCCGCGGCGCAGGCGCAGAACGCCAGCACGCCGGCCGCCGCAGGCCGCCACCTTACACAGAGCGACAGCAGAACCGCGGCTCCCGCCAGCACGCTGAGCAGCGCCATCAAGGTGGCAACCTCCAGCGAGCGCTCGGGAACGAGCGCGATGCCGAGTGCGGCGCCCGCCAGGACGAGCGTCGCGGCCAGGGCGGGCCCGGACGAGGCGCGGTCCAGGGCCCAGGCCACGCCGATGCCCGCCGCCAGCAGCCAGGGCGCTATCGTCGCCGCCAGGAACGCGTTCCCCACGTGGTGGATGCTCGCGATCAGCGGCACGCGCAGGAGGAACTGTGTCGGGACCAGCCCGAACGCGAGGGCGCCCAGCAGCACGATGACCAGGACCGCGCCCAGGGCACTGCCGGACCTGACCAGCCGCCCGGGGAACGCGATCAGCATGAGCGCGCCCATCACGGCCAGGGGATGCACACCTGTGAGCGGCATGCCGGTCGCGAGGGCACCAAGGACGAACGCGGCCAGGTGCGGCGCGCCGGCTAACTGGATGCCGGGCTGATCGTACAGCGTCCACGATCGGCTGAGCGTGTCGACGAAGATCACCCAGTGAGGTGCGGTCATCAGCAGCGCCGCCACTCCCCCGACCAGCGCCGCAACCATGCGCCCACGCGTGTCGCGCCAGGCGTCGCGGCCCAGCAGCAACCCGGCCATGCCGGCGGCGTGCGCGGCGACGAGCCCCATCAGGCCTTCCTTGGGCGTCGTGCCGACCATCTGGAGGAACGTCGCTCCCGCCAGCCAGACGGCCACCGAGCCGCGCGCCGCCGGCGCGACGGTCGCCAGTCGCGCGTAGGCCCACAGAATCCACGGCGCGTACACGATGGCGAAGTACGCGGGGTGGTTGAAGCGCATCGTGAAGTGGCCCACGAAGGGCGCCACGAGGGCCAGTAGCGCACCAGCGCCCCAGTTGCCGGTGGCGGCCACGACGGCCGCGCCGGTGCCGACGGCGAAGACGGCGCGGGCCACCACGAAGCGCACGTCCATGGCCGTCGCCGGATCGGGGATGGCCAGCGATGCCAGGTGGAAGGGATCGAGGGCGAACGTCTGCGCCTGGCCCCAGAGCGGTTCGCCGGCCGTGTTGTACCGATTCCAGAGCGGCAGTTCGCCCATCGCCAGCGCCTCGCGCTGCATGATCGTGTAGGGAAGGACCTGCCACATCGTGGCGCCGATGTCGGCGCCACGGGCGTCCTCGGCCATGGTCTCCGCGGCGCCGTACACGAACGGGGGCCGGTCGTAGAGCATGAACGCGGGGCCAATGGCGGGGGATACGAGGCTGCGGCCGAGGAGCAGCGGATAGGTGGCGACGAGCGCACCGGCCACTCCAGCACAGACGATCGCATGGTACGGCCGTCGGCGTGCCCACGCACCCACGCGCGCGAAGGGCGTGGAGAAGGCCGTGACGCGGTCCGCGAGCATGGCGATCAGGAGCGCCGCCAGCGTCGCGGCAAATGATCGCGTCGCGACGCCGGCCAGGTTCACCCCCGGAACGAGTAACGGCGGCGTGGCCGGCGCGAACTCGAGCTGCGGGTCGTTGGCGTCGGGTGGGGTCGTCACGGTGAACGCCCCGCCGCCCGAACGCTCCACGCTGGCCTGGATGGTGGACCGGATGTCGTCGGGCGACAGAACGGCCAGGGTCTCGCCCCGGCGGTTCACCACTCGCAACTGCCCGAACACGTAGCGTCCCGCGCGCGTGTTGGGGTCGAGTCGCCACAGGCGATAGCGCCCGGCTGGCAGGGGCAGCCGATAGGTGACGAGCTCGTCTGAGGGCGCAATTTCCACAACCACCGAATCGGCTTCCCTGATGCCGGCCCCACGGTCGTAGAACACCTGCAGCATGCCGCTGGCAGACGACGCCAGCCTGACTTCGAGCGCGCCGAGCCGCGCGTCGTGGAGGGTGTCGGCCACCGATGCGATCGCATAGACCCCTCCGACGAGCAGGGCCAGGACGATGCGCGGGATCCACAACATGAACCGGTCGGGCCGCACGCGTGGGATTGTAACGTGCGCCCGGGCTCTCGCCGCCGGCTCGCGCACGCCCTGCTACACTGGTGTGGCGCATGCCCCAGTCAGCGCCGTCACCTGGGCAGCCGCGGCTCGCGGCCTGCCCGCTCTGCGGCCACGAACACCTCGTCTACCAGTTCACGCACGACATCACGCCGGTCGTCCGTTGTGATGGCTGCTCGCTGCTGATGCGCAATCCGCAGCCATCGGATGCGCAGCTGGCGGCCATCTACACGGGGGACTATTTCCTCGGGACCGCGCCGGCCGACCGCGCCGCCACGTTCGAAGAGGAAGTGAACGCGCTCAAGCGCGCGACGGCGGCCGGCTACCTGGATCGCGTCGAGGCCTATCGTGGATGGACCCCCGAGACACGGCAGGGCAAGCGGCTCCTCGAGATCGGCAGCGGCCTGGGCAACATGCTCCTGGAGGCGCGCGCGCGGGGCTACGAGGTCACGGGCGTGGAGTACGCCCACGCCTCGGTGGCGCGGGCCAACGCGCGGCTGGGACGGGACCTCGTCGTCCAGAGCACCGTGGAGTCGGCGCCGCTGGCCGAAGCCGCGTTCGACGTCTGCGTGTTCGCGGACGTCATCGAGCACACGCGGGATCCGCTGGCCGTTGTGGCGCGCGCGTGGGCGCTGCTGGCGCCGGGCGGCACGCTGTTCGTGGCCATCCCCTCGCTCGACAGCTGGTCGGCGCGGCTGATGCGCCAGAACTGGATGGAGTTCAAGGCCGAGCACCTCTTCTACTTCGACAGCCGCACGCTGGAATCGCTGCTGGTCCGCGCCGGTTTCGACCAGGTGCGCATCGACAAGGGGCGCAAGACGTTGAGCCCCGGCTACGTGATCGCGCACTTCGAGCGGTTTCCGGTGCCGGTCGTCTCGCCGCTCGGAAAGCTGGCGAGGGCCGTCGTGCCGGGCGCGCTGCTGCGGCAGCGGATGGGCGTGGTGGCCAGCGGCATCGACGTGCTGGCGCACAAGTCGGCGGCCGGCCCGATCGACCGGCGGCGCCCGAAGCTGTCGGTGGTGATGCCCGTGTTCAACGAGCGCGCGACGTTCGCCGACGTGGCCTCGCAACTGGTGGCCAAGGAGATCCCGGGGCTCGACCTCGAGCTCGTGATCGTCGAAAGCAGCTCCACCGATGGCACGCGCGACGAGGTCAAGCGGTTCGAGGGCCACCCGCGGGTGAAGGTGATCTACGAGGACCGGCCGCGGGGCAAGGGCCACGGCGTCAGGACTGGCCTGAAGGAAGCCACGGGCGATTTCGTCCTCATCCAGGACGCGGACCTCGAGTACGATCTCAACGACTACGAGATCCTGCTCGAGCCGCTCCGGGCGTTCCGCAACGCCTTCGTGCTGGGCGCGCGGCACGGCATGGACGGCAAGACCTGGAAGATGCGGCACTTCACCGACCAGGTGCTGGTCAGCCGGGTGATGAACTTCGGCCACCTGTTCTTCACGGCGCTGTTCAACCTCGTCTATGGCACACGCCTGCGCGATCCGTTCACCATGTACAAGGTCTTCCGTCGCGACTGCCTCCACGGCCTCACGTTCGAGTCGAACCGCTTCGATTTCGACTGGGAGCTGGTCGGCAAGCTGGTGCGGGCGGGCTACATCCCGATCGAGATTCCCGTGAACTACACATCACGCTCGTTCAAGGACGGCAAGAAGGTGAACTTCTGGCGCGACCCGTTCACTTATTTCCGCGCGTGCTTCAAGTACCGATTCGTGCGCCTCGGCAAATAGGTCCGCCGCGCCGGGCTACCGCCACCGGGCCATGGCCGGCACGCCGTCAGCGCCTCGCCAGCACGCCGAAGGCGGGACCGTGCTGGTGATCGGGCTGCTCATGGCTCGTTTCGATGTCACCGAGTCCGAAATGCGCGAGCGCGGTGAGGATGTCCTCGCGCGTCAGCCAGTGCGAGTACGGCCGGCTGCCCCCGCAGAATCCCTGTGAGTCGAGGGCGGTCGCGTACTCGTGACGGTGGAGGTGGTGATGAAAGCCGCCGTGCTCGGCTGGGGTGCCGGCCACGACGCGGTGCGCGGTCGCAGGATTGGCCTCGAGCAACGCCTGGTCGTAGTAGTGGGTCCAGAGGAACACCGCATCGCTCACGCCGGCGAGACGGGCGATCAACTCAACCGGATCCACCATGTGGTAGAGCACGCCGGATGCGAACACCACGTCGAAGCGCTCCCCGGCACCTCGCAGGAAGGCGATGAAGTCGCCGCAGACGAACCGCG